>Ga0268262_10000308_pt1 | contig 65584 bp, 56 predicted proteins | sample TergutNc150P3_FD_190354 | JGI IMG/M metagenome (GOLD analysis project Ga0268262, IMG submission 190354) | Nasutitermes corniger P3 segment gut microbial community from laboratory colony in Florida, USA - Nc150 P3 (SPAdes) (version 2) | ecosystem: Host-associated > Arthropoda: Insects >... | reverse complement strand
CGGAAAAATATAATTTCAACATCAACTACAATCCGGATTTACAACGGATCATGCTGTGGATTAACGCTCCGGTATTTGACGGGCGGCATACGCCCATCGGCATTGTAGGAACAAGTATCGACCTTACGGAATTTGTAAACAGCATATACCGGAATTATTCCGGCAGCGCGGCGTTATACCTGTTTAACGATCTGGGTGAAATAACCGGCAGCAAGGACGTTAGCCTTGTTACCAATAAAACAACGCTGGATAAAGCGCTTGGCGATACCGGCGCGGAGATTCTTGGCAGGGCTAAATCAGGCGAATCCCAATTTTTCAACGTACCAATCGGAGTGGCAACCCTGACTAACGTACCGTCTCTTAACTGGCATATTGCCGCTGTTCTTCCCCTTACCCTGTTGGATGCCCTGAACAGCCGCATGACAATCCTCTTCCTGGTGATGATGGCGGCCATCGCGGCTATCTTCATTATATCCTACGTGTTTATAAGCAATATGCTTAAACCCATGCATTCCATGGTGCAGACGCTTGATCAAATTGCGACGGACTGGGACCTCACCAGGCGGCTTGAATTCAAGCATCAGGACGAAATTGGAACTGTGGGGGAATTCTTTAATCACACGTTTGAAAAAATCAGAATTCTTGTGGGGACAATAAAATTCAAAATCAACGGACTTAATCATACCAGTTATGAACTTTCCCTCAATATGGAAAAAACTTCTACAGCAGTGAAGCAAATTTCATCTAACCTTGACAAGATGGAAAACATTGTAGTCAAACAGGAAAACGGAGCGATAGTAGCAGGCGAGGCGGTAGGGGCCATTAAAACAAATATTGACAGCCTTAACAAAATGATAGAACAACAGGCCGACAGCGTAAATATGTCGTCTTCAGCCATTGAGGAGATGACCGCTAACATTCATTCGGTAACTCAGACGCTTGCTGAAAACAGTAAGAATGTCGATGTTTTGGTCGAAGCGTCCGAGAACGGCAAAACAGGGCTCCAGACCGTTGCGCAGGAAATACTGGAAATAGCTCACGATTCGGAAGGACTGCTGGAAATAAACTCGGTGATGAACAATATCGCAAGCCAGACCAACTTGCTTTCAATGAACGCGGCGATTGAAGCGGCTCATGCCGGAGAAGTCGGAAAGGGCTTTGCGGTAGTCGCCGATGAAATACGCAAACTTGCCGAGTCTTCGAGTAATCAGTCAAAAACCACCGCGGCGATGCTGAAAAAAATTAAAGCGTCCATAGACAACATTACAAAATCGTCTAACGATGTATTGGCCCGTTTTGGCGCTATAGATTCAAGCGTAAAAACAGTTTCCGAACATGAACAAAATATCCTTAAAGCGATGCAAGAGCAGGAAACCGGAGGGAAGCAAATACTGGAATCCATCAGTCTTTTGAAAGATATAACCCATTCAGTAAAAAAAGGGTCTGATGAAATGGCAAAATCAGGCGAGACTTTAGTCAAGGAAACTGACGATTTCATAAAAACCAGTCAGGAAGCTGCGGAAGGCATGAACGAGATACTGAAAGACGTTAATCAGATAAATGTTTCTGTGGGCCATGTAAACGAAATGAGCCATGAAAACAACAGTAACTTTGAATCATTAAAACAGGAAACGGAAAAATTTAATATTACAGTTGGCAGCGAGAAACAAAAAGTTCTTATAGTAGATGATGACAGCATTCACCTTGAAATGGTGCAAGCGGTGTTGTCAAGCGAATATGACATAACGTGTGCAAAATCAGGAAAAGAAGCACTGAATTTGTTCTATCAGGGTCTTGTTCCGCAGTTGATATTATTGGATTTGATAATGCCGGATATGGACGGGTGGGATACTTACAAAAGAATAAAAGCGATAGGCGGCTTACACGATACCCCGATAGCGTTTTTCACATCTTCAAACGATCCAAAAGACATAAAACACGCACGGGAAATGGGCGCGGTTGATTACATCAAGAAGCCCTATGACAAAGACGATCTGTTACGCAGGGTGGGGAAGATCATGAAGAAATGAGAGCTATGAAAAAAATCGTTAACAGGACCTTCCTTGCCTTCTCCTGTATCCTTTTTCTAATTATTGCTTTGACGGCTATTGCGGCATATACGATTTCCGCACGTCAAATGAACAGCTCTTTTATTGAGCAGCAGCTCTCCATAGCGTCTGAAACAATGCGGCTACGTTTGGCAACAACAGTGAACAGCGAACTGGCCCTCGTGTTGAAAATGGCGGATACTCCGGATATCCGGCAGTATTTTATGAATCCCTCCGATCCGGCTCTTAAATCCCGGGCGGATACTGAATTTGCCATTTATCAGGAACATTTCAGCAATAATTTAATTTTCTGGATAGATGACGTGGATAAAATATTTTATTCAACAGGAAATGACCCGTATGTTGTCAATCCTGATGATCCCGATTCCTATTGGTATAATTTGACGCTGTACGAAACTGAGAAATTTAATTTTAACATTAATTATAATCCTGATTTGGATCAAACATACCTCTGGGTCAATGTCCCGGTATTTGTTGAAGCGGAAACGGGCAAAAAGCCTATAGGGATGCTTGGCGCGGGCATAAATCTTACCGACTTTTCAAATTTTGTGGCTTCCAGCTATCGTGAATTCGATACACATATCACGCCATATATGTTCAATAAATACGATGAAATTACTTCAGCGGTGGATTATGAACTGGTTCAAAATAAAGTCCGTCTTGACGAACTGCTTGGCGAAACCGGAAAAGAATTGATCAGGATCGCGCATGAGCTTGTGGAGGGAGAAAGCCGGAGCGTGATCTACGATAAAAAAATATATCTTGTAAACTCCATCCCGGCGATGGAATGGTATATGGCCGTGAGCTATCCGCTACCGGGACTATTGCCGCTTAATCGTTCCATGAATACCGTATTTTTCGGTATGCTCTTCCTCATCTTATTCCTGTTTATCGTTATAAATGTTTTCATTGCCCGTTCGGAAAACGCAATGGCAGAACAAAATTTACAGTTGATTGAGCTTAAAAATGAGGCGGAAATCGCGAACCGTACCAAAAGCAGTTTCCTCGCGAGCATGAGCCACGAGATCCGTACGCCAATGAACACCATCACCGGCATGGCGGAGCTTTTGCTGCGTGGGGAGCTTTCCGATGAAGCCAGGGATTACGCGCAGGACATTAGGCAGGCGGGTAACAACCTCATTTCCATCATCAACGATATTCTGGACTTTTCCAAAATCGAGGCGGGGAAGCTGGAAATAATCCCAGTCAAATATCTGCTTTCATCCCTGATCAACGATTCAATAAATATTATCCGCACACGGATCGGGGAAAAGCCCCTCCGCTTTTTTTCCAATATAGACGCGAATATCCCAAACAGCCTGATTGGGGACGAAGTACGCCTGCGGCAAATAACCCTTAACCTTCTGTCAAACGCGGTTAAGTACTCGGAAAAAGGCTATATCGGTTTATCCATTACCATAAAAAAACGGGACGGCAAGCAAGTATGGCTTGAAATAGCCGTGCAGGATACCGGAAAGGGAGTAAAGCCTGAGGATCTGGAAAAACTCTTCGGCGAGTTTGTCCAGGTTGATTTAGGAAAAAACCGGGGCATTGAAGGGACGGGTCTGGGGCTTGCCATTACCAAAAGGCTTTGTATCGCAATGGGCGGCGATATAAAGGTGGAAAGCGAATACGGCAAGGGCAGTACCTTTACGGCAACTATCCCACAGACTATTGAATCGGAAATGCCCTTCGCTGTAGTGGAAGAGCCGGAAAAGAAAAAAGTATTGGTCTATGAAGGCCGGATGATTTACGCCCGTACATTATGCTGGTCTCTGGAAAATATGAAAGTTCCTTACACTATGGTAACGAATTTGGACGATTTCACCGCAGCGTTGTTTCGAGGACCTCAATCGAGCCCGCAGGGCGAAGGTTCCCCTCTTGCGGAATGGTTTTATGTGTTTTCCGGCTACGGCCTTTATGACAAAATCAAGCCCCTGCTTGCACAGCCTGACGTGGTTTTTCCCCAAGGGAAAAAACCTCCCCTTGCCCTGATGCTTGAATGGGGCGTAGAGGTTTTTATTCCCAATGTGCGTTTCATGTCCATACCGGTACAGTCTTCGTCTATTGCCAATATTCTCAACGGCAAGGCGGACAGTAAGGGTTACACCGACGGCTCCGGGATGATCCGGTACACATTCCCAACCGGGCGCTTGTTGATTGTGGACGACATTGCCACTAACCTGAAAGTAGCCGAAGGCCTTCTTGCGCCTTACAGAACAACGGTAGACACCTGCCTCAGCGGTATGCAAGCCATCGAAATGGTGAAGAGGCACGATTACGACATTATACTCATGGATCACATGATGCCCGAAATGGACGGCATTGAAGCGACGGCGATTATTCGTTCGCTGGAGGGAGAGCGCTTCCGCAAAGTACCCATTATAGCGTTAACCGCCAACGCTGTTGTGGGAATGCGGGAAATGTTTATCGGAAACGGCTTTAGTGATTTTCTTGCCAAACCTATAGATGTATCAAAATTGGATGAAATGCTTGCACAGTGGATACCAAAAGAGAAGAGGGAGATAGGGAGTAGGGAGTCGGGGGCGAGGTTAGAAGACAAAGTGAATTGTCAACACGCTCAGATTGCGAACAACAACCCCACTCCCCATTCCCCGCTTCCTATCATTCCCGGCATTGATACTCAAAAAGGCATCGCCATGACCGGTGGAACCGCTGCCGCTTATAAGCAAGTGTTGTCCCAGTTTTGCAAAGACGCGGAAGACAGGGTTCCGTTGCTGCAAAAAATACCGGAGGCGGACTCTTTGTCCGCGTTCGTTACCCAGGTTCACGCCCTGAAAAGCGCTTCGGCCTCTATCGGCGCGGCGCGTGTGTCGGCTCTGGCAGCGGAGCTTGAAGCTTCGGGAAATGCAGGGGACATGACTTTCATTCAGAAAAATTTGACTGTTTTTGCACAGATGCTCAGGGAACTTACAGAAAACATTCGTACTGCGCTACAACTTAATGAATCCTCCACTCCCCATTCCCCTCTATCCATTCCCTATTCCCAATTTAAAGAACTCTTCGAAGCCTTACAATCCCAAAAAATCCCCGAAATAAAACGCATATTGAAGATGCTTGGCCAAGAGACACAGGATTCAAAACTCAAAGAAATTCTGGAGCAAATTTCCGATCAGGTGTTTATGACAGAATTCGACAGCGCCGCGAAAATAGTTGAAGAATTGCTTGCCACGGGAAAGTAAGGAGCTAATATGGAAAGCGATAATAAACTGGTCATACTTGTAGACGATAACCTTGCCAATCTTAAGGTTGGCAATAATATTCTGGAAGAAAAATACACCGTCGCCACCGCATCTTCGGCTGCAAAAATGTTCAAGGTTTTGGAAAACAATTCCCCTGCCTTGATCCTGCTGGATATTGATATGCCGGAAATGAACGGTTATGAGGCAATTAAATTACTAAAGTCAAAACCGGAAACAAAAAATATTCCGGTTATCTTCCTTACCGCAAAAACAGAATCTGATCATGAACTGGAAGGGCTTTCTCTGGGCGCAATTGACTATATCACCAAGCCATTCAATCCGGCTCTGCTTCTCAAACGTATTGAGGTACACCTGCTGGTAGAAGAGCAGCGGAAAATCCTGGAAAAGCAGACGCTTGATCTTCAGTACTTTAACAATAACCTCCGCCGGGCTTTCTCAACGTATTTGTCGGAAGACGTAGTAGAGGAAATCGTTTCCGACCCTACGCGCCTGCAACTGGGCGGGATAAAACGCGACATGACGGCACTGTTTACCGATGTTCAAGGTTTTACGCGCATTGCCGAAGCCCTGCCCCCTGAACAGCTGGTAGACCTGCTTAACTATTACCTGTCTTCCATGAGCGACATCATTCTGGAACAAAAAGGAACCATTGACAAATACGAGGGGGATGCCATTATTTCTTTTTTCGGCGTGCCCCTGGTTCTTCCCGACCATGTTATGCGGGCCTGCACTGCTGCGGTTGCCATGAAACACATAGAAAAAGAAATAAACAGGCACATTTTTGAAAAAAAAATAAGTCCTTCGCCCCTGTTGACCAGGATCGGGATCAACTCGGGCGAAATGGTAGTGGGAAACATGGGAACGGAAAAGAAGATGAACTATACGATTATAGGCAATGTTGTGAATCTGGCAGCGCGGTTGGAAGGAGTGAACAAACAATACGGTACCTGGATTTTGGCGTCGGAGGACACAGTGCGGCAGACAGAGGAACGGTTTCTGACGCGGCGGCTTGACCGGATCAGGGTGATTGGAATAAACGAGCCGGTGCGTATTTATGAGGTAATGGAAACAACAGCCAACGCTTCGGAAGTTTTACTTGAACAGGTGAACCTCTTTCAAAAAGCCCATGAACTTTTTGAGCGGCGCGACTGGACAGAAGCGGAGAAAATATTCAATCAGATTCTGGAAACATCCCCAGGTGACGGGCCGTCCCTTCTTTATCTAAACCGCTGCCGGCACTGCCTCCAAAATCCGCCTGCGTATGATTGGGATGGGGTGTTCGATATAAATGAGAAATAGCGAAGAAAACGAAATAAACCTGCCGGAAAACGCGACAGATTTCTTTTTACGGTGACAGACCTAAGAACGAAGTACCGTTTTTTCATAGTGTTACAGGTTAGGCCTACGCTTGCTGATGAAATAATGTTTTTTCTTCTCAAAAATCAAAGCAAACTGCATCCTCGTGCAGTATATAGGCATGAAACTTCTTCTCCCTTTTACCCGCTCCTATAGAGAAATCAAGCGTCTTGCCAGGGAAAATGCCGCTCAGGCGAAACCTCTTAGCCCTACGCTCGACTTCGTCTTTAAAACACTCTTTTCAGGTAAAGACGAGGATTCCAGGGAAGCCCTCAGGCTCTTGCTCTCAAGCTGCATCCACCGTCAGGTTCAGGATCTCAGGCTGCAGAACACCGAAATGCTCCCTGGCTTCCTCCTGGGAAAAGTGTTTTGTCTGGACATTCATGTTACCTTTAACGACGGTGAACAGGCCGATATCGAAATGCAGGTGAACCGCAGCGATGACGACATAAAAGCACGTTCCCTCATTTACGCAAGCCGCCTGCTTGAAAGCCAGTTAGAGAGGGGAGAACGCTTCAGGCAGGCGAAACGGGTATACGTCATCTTTTTTCTTGACTTTGTCCTGTTTCCCCAGAGCGACAAGGTTCCCCGCCGTTACGTTTTTATGGAGGAAACAGAACACGACCGCTTGAACGAGCTAATCGAAGTCATTTACTACGAGATGCCCAAGACCGCCGATGCTGTAAGGGAATACTTTGAGGGGAAGGAAACGCTAAAAACCTTGTCAACCGAGCAGAAATGGTGTATATACTTCAAATACCGTGTGAAAGAGGGGATGGAACCCCTCATAGATGAGTTACGCCGTGACGAGGAAGGGATTATGAGGGCAGACAGGGCTTTAAAAAAGATAGAGCGGGAACGTGAGAAGATGGCGCGCAAGATATTTTGGGAAAAACAAAGGTATATACGTAACTCCATTGAGTACGCCGCCGAAGAAAGAGGCAAACAGGAAGGCCGCATGGCTAGCCGGGAAGAAACAGCCCGAAATGCCCTGGCGGAAGGCTTGTCTATAGAAATTGTCCAGAAAATTACCGGCCTGGATGTGGATACTATTAAAAAGCTTTGATGAGCCATGACATTTCTCTACATAGGGGAGGTTTTCTCTACTGTAATACCGTGATAAAATGCAAGCGGCAAAGGGAGTACTCGCTATGGCTTTAAATTGCGGTATTGTTGGGCTTCCCAATGTTGGGAAGTCCATTATTTTTTCGGCTTTAAGTTCCGCTCCGGCGGAAGCGGCTAACTATCTTTTTTCCACAAAAAACCCGAATGTGGGCATTGTGGATGTTCCCGATGTAAGGCTTACCAGGCTGAGTGAAATATTCAAGCCGGAGCGCACGATTCCCGCGACCGTGGAGTTTGTGGACGTTGCCGGCCTTGTAAAGGGAGCGTCCAAGGGAGAAGGGCTTGGGAATCAGTTTCTTGCCCATATACGCGAAGTAGGTGTTATTGCCCAGGTGGTTCGCTGTTTTGACGACCCGGATATTTTCCATGTGAACGACCGCGTAGATCCTGAGTCTGACATGGAGACTATCAACATTGAGCTGGCCTTGGCAGACCTTGATACCCTTGCCAAGAGACGGGAACGGGCGGAAAAGGCCCTAAGGGTGCAGGCCAAAGCGGAGCAGAAGGCCGCGGAAGCCGTGCTGGCTGTATTGGATAAGATTGGCCCTGTTTTGGAAAATGGTAAGCCGGTGCGTTCGGTTCCCCTGGACGACGATGAAAAAGCGGCGATTTACGACTGCCATTTTATAAGCGCAAAGCCCCAGCTTTACGTCTGTAATGTGGACGAAGAGGGAATGAAATCCGTCGCTTCCGGGGCGCCTGGCGCTTATGTGCAGGCTGTGCAAAAACGGGCGGCAGCCGAGAACTCAGAGGCGGTCTGTATCTGCGGCAAATTTGAAGCGGAACTTGCGGATATAAAAGACCCTCAAGAGAAACTGGAGTTTTTAAAGGAATTGGGCATGGATGAATCCGGCCTTTCCGCCCTTATCCATTCGGCTTACAAATTGCTTGGTTTGCGTACTTTTTTTACGTCCGGAAGCGACGAATGCAGGGCCTGGACTATTCACGCGGGAGATACCGCGCCCAAAGCCGCAGGCGTTATTCACACGGATTTTGAAAGGGGCTTTATCAAAGCCGAAGTTTACACTTATGAGGATATTGTCAAATACGGAACCGAGGCAAAGGTAAAAGAAGCCGGAAAATTCCGTCTGGAAGGCAGAGAATACGTTGTCCAGGATGGAGACGTCATTTTTTTCAAGTTTAATGTGTGAAATCTTAGAAATCCAATGGCGAATGCTTGACGATTTTTAGAAAGTAAAGCAATAATAAGGATAATGATAGATCCATCGGTTTTAGGTAATTATTCTCTTTTTGACGGCCTTGAAGAGGATCAGATACAAAGTATTCTGCCTCTTATGGAACACGAGGATTATGTAGCCGGTACAGATATAATTGTTGAAGGTACTCACGTAGGCAAGATCCGTTTTATCCTTGAAGGCCGGGTTGCGGTAGTGAAAAACGGAATTATCTTGCTGGAGCTTGACGAGGGAACCGTTTTCGGCGAGATGGAGGTTGTTGATATTCAACCGGCTGAAGCGACAGTTAAGGCTTTAGCTGCTACCAAGGTTATGACTCTCTCCATTGATGCGCTCGGCGATATTTACGAGAAGGACTTAAAGACGTACTCTTTTATATTGATGAATCTTGCCAGGGATATTTCCCGCAGGCTTAGGCGCATGGATTCATTGGCGTCAAAAGAATCTCCCCACATGGAATGGAACTAGCCGCAGTTTCTGTTTATGTCCCTGCTTGCCGATTTTCATAACCATTCCTGTCTGTCTCCCTGCGGATCTCTGGATCTCTCTCCCCAGGCGCTGGCGAATTTGGCGGCTCTCCGCGGGGTTAATGTGCTGGCCTTAACAGATCATAATTCCAGCCTTAATTGTCCTGCTTTTGCGAAGGTCTGTCCCCCACGCGGTATTCTTCCCATATTCGGCATGGAGGCTACCACCCAGGAAGAAATCCACGTCCTCTGTCTTTTTACCAGCCTCCAGGCCAGCCTTGATTTCAGCGAATACGTTTACAGCCTGCTTATGCCCTTCTTAAACAATCCTGATAAAACCGGGGATCAGGTGTATGTTGATGAAGAAGACAATATCGAGGGGGAAGTGGAGTATTATCTTGTGAACCCCATTGATTTAAGCATCGACTCGATAGAAGCGAAGGCAGCCGAATACGGGGGCATAGTCATTCCCGCCCATGTGGACAGGCCGGCTTTTTCCATGACCAGTCAGCTCGGGGTAGTTATAAAGGGACAATGGACAGCCATTGAGTGTACTCGCTTGCCGCCAATGTTAAGCGGACAGCCTCTGGACACATTGGGTTATCCGTTGATCACTTCTTCTGACGCGCATTACCCCGAGCATGTGGCCCGGCGTCCTTTTGAATTGGAAACCTGCATGGAGGAGCTTGCTCCTAACGGTATAGAGAACGGAGCCGACATGAACGTATTAAAAAAAATTCTCGCGAAACGCCCGACAAGCTAGAATCGAATCATTTAAACTGACATTTTCGTATTTTTTGTCGGAACAAATTCCACGGAAATTATTGCTCATAGTTGTAACCTGTTTTTAAGAAAGGTTGTTATATAAGTGAGCGTACGTAAGGTGATCAACACCTAAAGAGAGTTTTCTTTTCATTTCCTCTTCCATTTTTCTGTTTTGCCGCTGCCGTTTCCTCCTTTCGGCAGCGGCAATTTTTTTAGAAACTATAAGTCAGCGCCACCTTCACAAAACTGTTGTCCTTGTACTGCCCGAATTGCCCGTCTTTGCTGCCGCCGAAAATGCCGCCTGAAAGCTCCAGCGATACCGCGTCTCTTGTCCAGATAAGCGAAGGTATTATAAGGAAATCACCGGCTTCAACTTCATACAAAATAGCGGCCCTAGCTTCCAGTTCATCACGGAGAAATTTTTTGGAAAGGGCGGCTATGATTTGCGTGGAAGTCATGTCGGCGCCCGCTTCTATATCAAGCATAGCGTTATTCGCAATTTTGTTATCCATGAGGCGGATAGACTCGTTGCACTGGAAATTAAGGTTAATGCCCCAGACAAGATCGCGGTCAAAGCCAAGGGCCCCCAAAAACGCGGGGTTGTAGACCGAGCCGTCATCGCCTGAAAGATCTCCTGTGAGGTTTAACGCAAGCTCGGCGCGGACATTAAAGCCAAAAAGCACCTGCGCCCAATCAGCGCCGATCTGATGATAGGGATTGTAGGCAAAATGTATCGCCCTAGGTACAGGCGAGGGCGGCGCGAGCGTCATTGTAACAGCGGGTCTGGTTAAACGCCCGTAGTAATACTGTAAACCAAAGTCGGCCGGGCCGATGGTCGTTGTAAACCTCGCGCCTACCTGCGCATAATCAAGCGTTGACGTATCGTCCTTAACCACCGGAACCCCCATCGCCTGAAACTGGTTTAACTGCGCCATCTGTGCCGGAACCCAGCGCCCTTCCGTGGCGTAACGCAGCGGTTCAAACGTCGGCACAAACACGCCTTCGATTTTTGAGAAAGAGCCAACGCGATACGAGGCGTGAATTAGGGGGCGCGCGATCTTTAAATTCATCGAATCGCTTAAATCGGTCAATTCCGAGTAGTCCAGTGGATTGATAACGTCCAGGGGGCCGAAACTGTCGGCCTTGCCCCAGGTGAGCTTGCGTAAACCGCCTTCAATTTCCAGGCCGCCGAAAAAAGCGCGGACATAGGCTTCGTCAATAGAAACCGGCTGCGCTGACGGCTGCAATTTCAGATTGATCACCCCGTCGGCAAAAGAAGTACCGGCTGAAAAATTTAGTTTCCCGGAAAATATATCCCCCAGGCGCGTGTGATCCATTCCATTGGAAAAATCATCAGCATAACCCAAAAGCGATGCGGAAACTTCGCCCCCGATGGAAACGGCTATAGGGCTATTTGAATTGCCGGCAGTTTCATAGTCGCCAAACCCAAAGCCAAAATCCTGCGCATGAATGTTACTGCAAATAATAGCACATAACAACGCAAAAAAGATTTTTTGTTCTTTTCTCATTTTATCTTGTTCTCCCTGTTTCAAGGTACGCGGTCGTAAAAACCGCTTCGGGAATCGGATCATCGTATTTAATGATCTCCATGTATATTGTCGTTGATGTTCCCGCTCCAACCGTGGATATTTTGGTTTGCATGGGTGTTGAGCGTCCCTGTACATCTTTGAACTCGGACATTTCCATCACCTTCACCAGTTCTCCGCGGCGGTTGTACATTTCACTTTTATAGATCAAGAAACCAGTCTTGTCTATCCACGTAATTGTTTTGGAATACTGGTAGGAACTGTCTTTCGGGACAGATTGAATTACGTAACAGGATTTTCCGTTAAGCGTTTCTTCGCGCAATAGCGTATGGTTATCGAGGGAAAGCTCCCTGTCCATAGACGAAATGTCGTCGTAGGAGAAATCCGTGCCCATAAAACTGCCGCCGCTTTCGGAGGCCGCAATCCGCCGCACCCTGCCGAGGCTTGGCAAATATATCCACTGATCCTGACCGCCCCCGGCAGTATCCATGGTGAGGAAGCGCGTCCCCGCTACATTGGCGGGACTCTGGAACACTATCACGGTACGTCCTCCGTTGGGGCCGTCCTTTGAATACTGATCGATTACCCGTTCCGATGTGCTTCCGTTCTTCGCGGTGATTACCATGCGGGAGCGGGAAGAAATCGTATCCATTTTTACACGGTTCTTTGCGGAGTTCACTATGGAAACCGCATCCTGGGCGCTCAGTAATGCCGCGCCCATCAATAGTACTGCCAATACAGTAATTCGTTTCATTGTTGATTCTCCTTGTAAATGAATTTCGGCTTAATCGTCATAAGCAGGGCAGGTATCACGGTAAGACTGACAAAGGCGGTAATCAGCATACTTAAGGCGATAAGCGCGCCGAGTTGCGCGATAATTCTAAACTGAGAAAGCGCGAGTACTCCGAAGCCCGCGCCCACGGACAGGGCGTTAATCATAATGGCTTTTCCGCAGCCTATGAAAGTCTGGCGAAGGAAAGCGGGTTCTCCTGATTGGTATTCATGCTTGAAAAACTCGATAAAGTGGATGGTGTAGTCAATGCCGATGCCGACCGCAAGGCTTGAAATAAGGGCGGTTCCGAGGCTGAGCTTAATTCCCAGAAAACCCATCACTGCGAAATTGCAGAGGATAGCCAGAGTCAGCGGAACGGCGCCGATGAATCCCGCAATCAGCGATTTGTTGGAAAACGCCACAATAAGGAACACAATAAGCACGGAAACAAAAATTGATATAAGCTGCGAGTTAAAGATCAAATCGGTAACGGCCATTTCATACGTTATGCCGCCGCCTATTATCACTTCCACGTTTTTGGGAAAGTTCGCAGCGATATACTCTTTAACCGTGTCGATAACCGCCTGGGAATCTTTGTTTCCTACCGTGCGCAGTTGTACCATTGTCCTGATCGCCGTGGGTTCAAGGGGATCGTTGGCATATCCTGAATCGTCATCCCCGGCAAGCAGAACCAGGTAATTCGCTATCAGGCGTTGGAGTTCCTCCTTGGATTCTTTGCCATAGCGTTTGGGATCAGCGGGAATTTCGTAATAGGCCATGCCTTCGTAATTAGTGAGGCGCTTCAATTCCCGCACCAAATCGTTACCGCTTAAATGGGGCGACTTTCCTGCGGCATTGTCGAGAAACCGGATCAAATCCTCCGTGTTGTAGTGAGCTAAACTATAATTGCTTTCCTGTTTCGGCGTATCAATATAGTCATCGTTAGAACTATCATCAAAACCAAAATCGCTAAAACCGAAGCCAAAATCACCGAAACCAAAGCTGTCATTTCCGGTAAACGAGCTAACCGGTTGCAAGCCATCGGGACTTTCGCCGACATTAAACACCTGATTAATCCGCTTGATAATATCCGTAAAGCCGACAACTTTACCGGCAGCCGGAACATGCTCGGTCAAATAAACCGAAAGACCGTCAACCGCCTGTAATACGTCGGGGTGCAGCAGTTCTTCCGTAGTGTCAGCCTTTATCACCAGATTTAGGTCTTTTGAGCCGCCGAAATGCTCGCGGATAAAACGATCAGAGCGGCTTATGTCGGTTTCATTTTGAAAAAACTCAACCACCGCGTTATCAACGACGACTTTTGAAAGCCCGTATAACGAAATGGCAGCGATTAGTACCGCAAGGGAAAGAACGAGTACCTTTTTCTCCGCGATGCCGGTAAAAAATCCCGCAATAGCATTATTAAAACGGCTGACATCGGCTTGTTCTTCCGGATGCTCTTTCAGGACGCAGGGCCCCCGGAGCAGGAACATTGCCGGAATAAGCAGTACCGCCACGGCAAAAGCGGCTGTAACCCCAACGCCCGCGCAAAATCCGAACTCGCGCATCGGGACAATCGGCGTAAAACAAAACGATATAAAACCCGCAATGGTTGTAAGCGCCGCAAGGAATACCGGCTTAATCAGTTTTTTCACAAGAGTCAAAACCAATGCACGGTGTTCGTCAACACCGAGCGGTTTATTCTGTGTGTCTTCCATGTAGTGGGTAACGATGTGAATACCGTAGGCGCTGCCAACCGCGACAAGAATAACCGGCAATATGGTTGTAATTACCGAGAGTTTTATTCCGAGCAGAGCCGCTATCCCGATAGTCCACACAACTGCGATGATAACGGTCAAAAACGGCAGGATAACGAAGGTAAAACGTCTGAACGAAAAGAACAGCGTCGCCAATACCATGACAACAACGAGGGGTATCAGCAATATATTGTCCGCGATCATTGAATTATTGATAATCGCGTTAATAATCGGCTGTCCGGTAAAATACACTTTCTCTTCACTTGTAAAAACTTCTCCCGCTATTTTCCGGATTTTTTCGATGCTCTGCATTACTTCCGGGCGGGTAAAATCCGCGGTAACCGCGTCCAGGGTAATCAGAATTTGCGTGGCCGAAAGATCATCGGAAACGAGGGAATTGCTGAACAAATCCCAGGACGCTATACGCCGCTTAAGCTCGGTGATCTCCTCATCGGTTCCTGAAAAATTTTCCGGCACCAATTCCGAAACTACGATACTGTCGTTGTCGCCTGTAATATATTGCGTTGACATTATCGAATTGACGGATTTGACGTATTCGGTATTCTCAACGGCTTGCGAGAAATCCCGAATTCGGTTGAGAAAGTTTCTTTCAAAAACCGTCCGGTAGGGGCGCTCAAGCCCGACCAGAATCATAACCTGCCCGCCGAAAGTCTCATCAACGTATTCCGAGATGAGTTTGGCCTGATTGTTGTCGGGTAAAAAGCGGATGTTATTGTTGTCCAGCTCCGCACGTGGAACCCAGAAACCCAAAAATACCGTAATGAGTGCAATAACGCCGACCACCAAAGCCGGATGCTTAAACAGTTTTTCCATGTTTGACCTTTAGTCCTGAATCTCGTACAATGTAAATAAAATACAACAGATAGTTTGATTAAATCTGAAGTGTATCCTACACAACACTTTGTACCTGTTGGATAGGCTACATTTTTTGCTGAAATGTAGGGGAAACTATGGAGAAAAAAGAAAACCGTAAGAGCCGCTATTCCAAAATGGTAATACGAGAAAGTTTAATGGAGCTTATGAAATCAAAGTCGATTTTAAGCGTTTCCGTCAAGGATATATGCGATCTTGCGGATATAAGCCGCTCAACTTTTTATGATCATTACAAAGACCAATACGATTTGTTAAAGCAAATTGAAGATGAAACTCTTGCTTATTTTGAAAATATGCTGATGAGGTATAAAGACAAGCAGACTAAAAAAGAAACCAACCAGATGCTTGAGGAAATGCTGACCTATATTGCGAATAACGGCAGTACCATTCAGGTATTGTTAAGCGAAAACGGCGATTTAGGTTTTCAAAAAAAGCTGTTGTATCACTTCATCATGCATAACCAGATAATTGAATATTTTTCCGAAAAACAGAACGAAGAAGCAAAGCCTTATTATTCCGTTTTTCTTGTACACGGCGCTATCGGTTTGATTCAGCACTGGCTGAAAGAAAATATGGTTATGCCGGTTCCGCAATTAGCCAAAATGCTGATGAAATGGACGGAACACCAGATTAAGTTTTGATCAAAGCGTCAAACACCAGTGAATTTTTATTTGTTGATCCCTGCCGCTTTTCTGATACTGTCCCGCATTTCAATTGCCGCAGCTCTTGCCGCCTGTGCCGCAATCGCGTTGTCCGCTTCCCTGCTGCTTGCTTCATGCGAGTTTTGCCAGGCCTTGAGTATAGAGCGCGAAGCGTTTACTACCCCGCCGTTGCCTTCCCTTAAAAGCAGGGTGGCGTCGGATGCGGCCCCTCCCTGCGCCCCGTAACCGGGAATGAGAAAAAAGAGAGCGGGATACCCGGCGCGGATGGCCGCCGCTTCTTTGCGCTCCTCTTCGGATTGGGGATCCGCGCCCACAACCGCGCCGAACGCGCCGTAACCGTGCGCGCCGAGGCGGGAAGCGGCAAGCTCGGAAAGTTTGTTTCCCACCGCGTCAAAAAGCCGCTGAGGGGAAGGGCTGCCATCATTAACAATTAAACAACACTCAAAATCGCGCCTGCCCTTGTTGCTGGTGCGCATAAGCACAAAAGCGCCCTTGCCTTTTTTATCCGCCCACTGAAGCCAGGGCTCAATGGAGTCCATGCCAAGGTAGGGGTTAAGCGTAACAAAGTCCGCTTCAAAGTCGCCCTCGAAATGCGCCCTGGCGTAACGGTTTGCGGTGTCGGCGATGTCGCTGCGCTTGATGTCGGCGATTGCAAGAGCGCCCCGCCGGCGAAGGTGTTTTAATGTCAGCGAGTAGGCTTCCAGGCCCGCAAGCCCAAGTTCTTCGTAATAGGCGATTTGCAGCTTGTAACAGGCGGCGATGTCGATAGTCGCGTCAATGATGGCCTTGTTGTACGCAAGCACCGTTTCGGCGGCGGAAGCGCGGCGCTCTTTTTCGGGAACGTATTCCGGAGCCGTGTCCAGCCCAACGCAGACGTGGCCTCTTTCGGCAACCGCCTCGAAAAGTTTGTCCATATTGTTCATAGGAGTATTCATAAAACTATAATACCAAAAAAAATAAACCTTGGCATTGTTTTTTTGGTGAATTGTATATATATATATGAAAAGAGGTGAAAAATGAATAAAAAAACTATACTTGTTTCTTTCTTTGCTGCTATCATGATTATATTCGGGTTAAGCTCCTGCGCTACAAACAAGGGGATTGATGCTGCCCACAATTCAAAAAACAGTCTTGATTGGGCAGGTGTATATACAGGCACAATTCCTGCGGCCGACGGCCCTGGCATTAATGTTCGATTAAGACTTAACTCGGATCAGAGCTATGCTTTGAGTTACGACTACCTGGAAAGGCCTAATAGCCGATTTGACTTTACAGGCTCATTTAAGTGGGATAATAAAGGAAACACCGTAATCCTGGATGTGAAAGATATGCCGTCATATTATAAAGTAGTTGAAAACGCGCTAATCCAACTGGACATGAAAGGAAAGGAAATTAAAGGCAGCCTGGCTAATGATTATGTGCTAAAGAAAGAACGCTAAAATTTACTTAATTCTCAAAAACAACCCGCCCCTTGTGAAGCGTCATCAGGATTTTCCCGTACAGTTGACGACCCGCAAAGGGAGAGTTTTTCCCGCGGCTAAAAAACTTTTCAGGCTCAACGACCCAGGCGGCTTCTGTGTCCAGTATTGTCAGGTCTGCCGCGCAGCCAGGAAGAAGAAGACCGCTTTTTGAGGAATTTCCGAAACCCAAAAGCCTTGCGGGATTCGCGCTTAAAAGCGACGAAAGGCGCTTAAGGCCGATATTCGCGCCGCCGCGAACAAGCTCTGTGTACAAAGAGGCGAATGCGGTTTCAAAACCGGAAAAGCCAGGCGCCCCTGCTTCCTTGTCCGCCTTTGAGTGGGGCGCGTGATCGGTCGCTATTGCGTCCGCTGTTCCGTCATTAAGCGCCTGGATGAGGGCCTGCCTGTCTTCTTCGGAACGAAGCGGCGGATTAACTCTGCCCCAGGTTTTTATCCCCAGCTTATTGGCGTCTTCTTCCGTAAGGCAAAGGTGGTGGGGCATGGCCTCGCAGGTTAGGGCAAAGCCGTTCTGTCTCGCCTCGCGAATGGTTTGGAGCGCTTCTTTTGTGGACACATGGGCAATGTGGATACGGCAGCCGGCCTTTTTTCCCAGCTCTATAACCCTGCTGACAGCGTTGTTTTCGTCGCCTCCAAGATCGCAGTGGCAGGAAACGGGGATGCCGATGCGCTTTGCTTCTTTCATGGCCACAAGGAAAAGATCGTCATTGTCAGGATCTTTTCCGTCTTCGGAAAGCATCATGGGTATGTATGAACTGCCGCTTGCGGGAATAGCTGTGATTCCGGACAGCTCTTTGCCTTCCATGTTTTTTGTAAGGGATATTACAGGAAAAGTATCGATAAGGCCGAGAAAGTCGGAGCGCTTTTTAAGCGCCGCAGCTTTTTCAACTGTATCTATGGCAGGCTTTGTATTCGCCATGCAGACCACAGTGCCAAAACCGCCGGCTGCGGCGGCCATGCAGGCGGACTCCAAAACTTCCGAAGGAAGTTTCAGTTCCAAAGGAAGAGCGCTGTTTTCGCCAAGCCCAGGGTCGCGAAAATGCGCGTGTAGATCAACGAAAGCCGGCATAAGGACGGGAAGCTCGTCGGAGGACGAAAGATTTTTGCCGTCAATGATCATCGCCGCGCAGCTAATTTTATCATCTGGCAGCGAATTTCCGGTTTTTACTTCAGCGATAATTCCGTCATTAATGATTATGCTGCCTAATGTATCTGTTTTTTCATCAATAAGGCGAAAGTTTTTTAGGATTATTCGCATGGCTTCATTACTCCCTGCTTATTGTTCCGGCAAAAAAACAACCCCGCCTTTTAGAGGCGAGGTTGCTGTCTTTAAGGACTGTTTTTCTTAAAACTCGAACTTAACACCCAGTAGCGGGGAGAGACGCATACCACCGCCATTAGCCGTTATATTCTCAAACAAAAAATCTGCGTAGAAAGTGAAGGCCCCCGCACGATATTCAACATAAGGTTCGATATCTATAGTTATACCATCATCAGTACCTACATCGTTAAAATAACAATCTAAGGCGAAAGATGAGTTTTCAAAATCATATTCATAATGGGGCCAGATAGTTATACCATTGCTAACTTCCTTGGGGATAATAGCAAGAACATTAAACAACCCGAAAGAGTCCGTATCGTATTCAGCGAATAAGCGCAAAAATTGATAAAGATCAAGGTCGGGAGCGAGCCGGCTTCTTACTTCTGCATAAAGCCCCAGGCCAAAGGTGCTGTTCCAACCAAGCCGTGATTGAAGACGAACTCTCGTATCATCTTTACCGGCCATTACATAATCATAAGGCATCCTAACTCTGGCATATAAACTCCCAAAACCCATACTCTGATTGAATTGAAGACCGGGAGTAAGTGTGCCTCCGGAAGTATTAGCGCCACTGCCTATCTCGTATGTTACCCCATGGTGAATTGGAGAAATTGTGAAATTATTATCATCGCGCAAATAAAACCGCAGAGTAGATGCGCTACCTATACTAAGTTTATATTGCAGCCAAATATTAAAGTCAAAATCTTTGGGAAAGTAATCTCCATCAGGGCCGGCTTCTCTGGCAAGATTGATGTTGTAATTTTCCACTCCCATATGAAAAGTCAAGGCGCCATCAAGTAAAGACGTATTGTCATAGGCAATATAGGGCTCAATATAGGATTCCGTTGGATCACCGTCCGCTTTGTTGATATTTTCATTGTAAAATTCCACCCCCACGGTTACGCCGATGTCTTCTGCTACGACAATTCCCGTAACCAGAACCAGCACGCAAAGTAAAACAATTAACTTTTTCATAAACTCCTCCATAATAATAATTATTATTGGTTAATAATAACAGGCTTTATTATTTAAATCAAGGGGGCGTTTTTAGTAAAAATTAATGGACTTTTTCTATAAACTTTCATATTATTAGACATAGTTATAAAAGAGAGGTATAAATAATGGCAAATTTACCGGTACTGAAAAAACACGAGACATCTATAAAAGAAAAATTTATACTTTTTTCCCTTCTGCTTTTTATAGCTATTGTTGTTTTAGGAAGCGGGGCGTTTATACTCTCTATGCGGCAGATTGTCAGGGAAAGTACGGGTAATGAGCTTTCCAGACTGATAGAGATCGAACGGATCAAACTGGAATCGTCAGTAAATGCTGAAATTGCCATTGCGCTTAAAATGGCCGATTCGCCTTTGATACAAAGGTATTTTCTTAGCCCGAACGACGCTGATCTGGAGAAAATCGCGTTTGAAGAGATAGCCGGGTATCGCAAGGCCTTTGCGGCGAACTCGGTGTTTTGGGTGAATGATCTGGACAAGAAGTTCTACTCCGATGATGCTTTTTCCTTTGTGGTTGATACTTCGGATCCCGGCAATTACTGGTACTTAATGACCCTTAATGAGACTGAAAAATACAACTTCAACATAAACTACAACCCCGATTTGGATAATACCAATCTATGGATAAACGCGCCGGTTTTTTCAAGCCAGCATAAACCAATCGGCATATTGGGAACCGGCATTGACCTTACAGTATTTATCAACTCAATTTACTCCGGATATAAAAATAAGGCAGCGCTTTATTTCTTTAACGATTTGGGAGAAATAACCGGAGCAAAGGATTCAAGCCTGGTAGCGGAGAAAAAAGGTATTGATAAACAGCTGGGCGCTGATGGCGCGGAAATTCTTTCCAGGGCAAAAAACTTAAAACCAGACGAGATACAGGTTTTTAATTCCCCATACGGAGAAGTCGCTGTTGGTGCGGTTCCGGCCCTTGGCTGGTTTGTTACGGCGGTAATGCCGCAGACAATCGGCGATTATCTTTCAACTACTATGACGGCGCTCTTTTTGGCAATGCTTGTGGTAGTGGCGTTGATCTTCATTGTCTTTAATATATTTATAGTGGGGCTTCTTGGGCCTTTGAAAAAAATGATAAAGGTTCTCACCCAAATATCCGCCGATTGGAATTTGACGTACAGGCTGAAAATTCACCAAAAGGATGAGATAGGAACACTCGCAGAATTTTTCAATCTGACCTTTGAAAAAATCATGGAGCTTATAAAAAGCATTAAAACCGAAACCTTTTCTTTGGCTGATACCGGAAATGAGCTATTCGCCAATATGGCGGGGGCTTCGGAATCCCTCGTGAAAATAAACGACAATGTCAAAACGATGAAACAAAAAATACACTCACAGGGAACAGAGGTGGCCACAACTGTCAGTACGATAGGAAAACTCATCAGGCAGCTGGATGAATTAAATAAGCACATCGCCGTCCAGTTTGAAAGCGTAACCAAATCCTCCTCGGCGATAGAACGAATGCTGGCCAATATTCATTCTGTTACGCAGACATTGATTAAAAATGCAACAAATATTAACTCCCTGGCAAAGTCATCCAATGCGGGGCGCACGGATCTGCAAAAAGTATCAGGCGATATTAAGAAAATCGCCCAGGAATCGGAAGGGCTTTTGCAGATCAACTCGGTAATGGAGGCAATAGCCAGCCAGACTAACCTGCTTTCCATGAACGCCGCCATCGAAGCGGCCCACGCCGGAGAAGCGGGCAAAGGCTTTGCGGTGGTTGCCAGTGAGATTCGCAAGCTTTCGGTAAATTCGAGCGAGCAGTCAAAAACCATCAGCGATGTGCTGAAAAGGATCAAAGATTCAATCGAAACCATTACCGAGTCCACCGGCATTGTCATAGAGCGTTTCGGGGTTATCGCGGAAGAGGTAAAAACTGTATCCGACCAGGAAACCAACATCCGTAACGCAATGGAAGAACAGGAAGTCGGAAGCCGCAGTATTCTTGAGTCTGTTACTCAGCTCAATGAAGTTACCGAATTGGTCAGAACAGCTTCAAAAGTCATGTCCAACGACGGAAATGCGATACTTAAGCAAAGTATAGATCTAAGGCAGCTTACCAACGATGTTTCAGACAGTATGGTTATAATGGCGGAAAGCGCTTCGCAGATAGACAATGCTGTTACCAGGGTAACCGAAATCAGCGAGGAGAACAAAGAAAACATAGCTTCTTTAAGCGCGGAAGTTAAGCGCTTTAAGGTTGAAAAAAACGGGCAATAAAGGAAGGGCGGAAAGATGAACAAGGTAAGATTCGGTAAAACAGGCTTGATGGTAAGCAAAGTCGCTTTTGGCGGTATACCAATTATGCGGGTTTCCAAAGAGGAAGCAGTACGTATCGTGCGGGAAGCAATTGACCTTGGAATAAATTTCATCGACACGGCTACCGGTTACACCGACAGCGAAGAAAAAATCGGAGAGGCAATACAGGGGATTAAGAGGGAAAATCTTGTCATTGCCACAAAATCCCCGGCGAAGGACAAAAAAACTTTCACAGAAAATTTGGACTTGAGCCTGAAGCGGCTTGGAATAGATTACATTGATATTTACCAGCTTCACAACGTGAGTACCGAGTCCCAAAAAGAAGCGGTATTCGGGCCGGACGGCGCAATGGAAGGACTTGAAGCGGCGATTAAAGCAGGCAAAGTGCGGTTTCCGGGTTTTTCCAGCCATAGCATTTCCACGGCAATTGAAATTATGAAAGGCGGGAAATTTACCTCGGTACAGCTTCCCTTCAATTACATCGACAGCGAAGCGGCGGATAAGGCGATCCCGCTGGCGAAGGAACTTGACATGGGCTTTATCGCAATGAAGCCTATGGGCGGCGGCCTTCTGGATGACGCCGCTCTTTCTTTCCGCTTCCTTGGCTCTTTCGACACTATCATTCCGGATCCGGGTATCGAAAAAATCGAAGAGATCCGTCAGATTGCCGCAATCGTAGAAAAGAACGAAGCCCTTAGCGAGGCAGACAAGAAGGAAATCGAAAGACAAAAAAAGGAATTCGGTCCTTCATGGTGCCACAGGTGCGATTATTGCCAGCCCTGTACGCAAGGCATCCATATCAGCTCGGTTCTGTGTTTGAAAAGCGCGTTCAAACGTATGCCGGCTGATCGGGCGCGGGGAATGGTTGGCGCCGCGGTCGAAAAAGCAAAGACATGCACCGAATGCGGCCTTTGCGTGAACCGATGCCCGTATCATCTGAACATTCCGGCGCTCTTGAAAGAGCGGCTTGCGGAATGGGCGGCGATGCAGTAAAAGAATCTTAATTTATACGAATAAGCCCGAGCAAACACGAAGCCGCCGTAAGGCTCTTGAAATTGCTGCGTAAGCAGCTTCCTTGCATATAAGACCCGTAATGTGCAGAGCCGCTTATTGCCATTATTTTCAATAATTTACTACTAAAATATCTTCTTTTTCCTGATCTAAAAAGGCTTTAAGTTCATTATTTATTATAGCAAAAGCTCCTCCATATGCCAAATAATTTTTCCCTTCGCAGATCGAATTTACATAAAAAATATTTTTGTTAATTTTTTTTGATTGCTCTATATATTCATTAAATTCAACTGTCCCCATTTTTTTATTATTCCAGCTTACAAAAACGGGCCATAAAACAATTTCTATTCTGTCTCTTGAAAAATTTTCAATAATATTATCTGTCCAAAAATCACCGCAGAGTCCAATAGTCATTTTATATCCCATAAATTTAAATATGCTAAATTCTGTTCCTTCCTTATATGTTTTAATGTCCACATTTTCTATTCTCCAGCCACTGCTTATTCTCCTGTAATTTACTATATCATTTCCATTTTTGTCGATAACTAAATAGCTTGAATACAATTTATTCTCTTCCCGTTCAATATAGCCGATACCGATTGCTATATTTCCTTCTTTGCAGCAATTACGTAGCATATCCATTTTTTCGGATTGTCTCTTTATTCCAACAGCTAAATCAATTTCAGGTTTCCAAACCAAAGATTCAAATCCTTGCAGATAAGCCTCTCCGAATATGACCAGATCAACATTTTGTTCCTTTGCTTTTTGTACAAACTTTATACAATTATTTAAATTGAATTCTATATCATTATTGATAAACTTCACTGATGCAAGCCCAATATTCATTACTATTCCAAATATTTATTAATATGCTATATATTCTTTATTTTGTCAAGCCCGCCGCCATCAATTTACAGAATGAGGCGTGGGAGCCTTCAGACTTTAGTCCGCGGCGAGCTAGCCGAATGAAGGCCAAGGCGCTCCTACCTTCGGTTCAAAAGACGCCGATGCGTAAACAGTTCTGTTAGGGAAATTAGAACCTGTTATTTAATTGTGTTTTTTATTTCATATTCTATTAGTCCATCTTTATTTTTGCCTACTTTCTTCATTCCAACCTTTTCTAATGTTTTTATTGATTTAATGTTCTTCTCTTCTGTTTCTCCAATTATTTTATTTATTTTCAATTCCTCAAAACCATACTTTATAATCTTTCTGCTAACCTCCATTGCATAGCCTTTATTCCAATATTCTTTGTTGATAATCCAGCCAATTTCAAAAATTCCTTTATTTGTATATTTGTGGAATATTAAATGCCCAATTACTTTATTTATATTTTTCGATACTATTGCGAATATCAAATTATTTTTTATTCCAGCATTATGTACAAATGTTGAGACCTTTTCATATGTCATTATTGGTTCAACATATTCCATTACCGTTTCATCAGATAAATACTCAAAAACATCTTTTACGTCGGTTTCGTTAAATGATCTGATAATTAGTCTTTCTGTTTCTAAGTACATTTCTTTATTCATAGTATTATTATATTAAAATTTTTGTCAATATATCCGATATCTTTTTCTCCTACCGCACGAAAACTGGGTATACTACAAAATTTACATGTTTTTATTTCGTTTCCCGAATTAAGCGGCATTGCACATAACGTTATTTGAAGTTGCGCTTGTTTATATTTTTTCTATTATTTTGATTGCCCCTTTAATATGTATTCTCATTATTTTATTATTATCATTTAATTTCCCTTTTAATTTTTCCAATGATTTTTCCACAAGGTTTGGATTATATTTTCCTATAACCCTAAATATCTCGGGAATTTCTCTTTTTACATATTTTTCATCAACATCATCCAACATTTTTTCAAATATTTTTATATAAGGTTCAAATAAATCTGCATTACTATTTGCTATATTTTCACAAGCCCATATCATTGACATTCTAACTTTTGCATTATCGTCTTTGTATAAATTCATAATTTCATTTATTCGATCCTTTACTAAATTTATATCTGCCCTTCCGGTTCTGCCTAACGCAAATAAAGCATTTTCCCTTATTGTAGGACATTCACTTTGCAAATCCTCAAAAGCATAATTGATTAAATGTTTTACTATTTCAGGTCTATGTATTCCAATTTGACCTATAGCCCAATATATTTTTTCCACGAGTTCTTTATCCATTGATTTTATGTTTTTTGTTAAAAAATCAATATCTCCACTATTTATTGCTTCGGTATTGCGAAATCCATTTCTTGATATTGTTTTTACTTTTTTAATTAATTCCCTGTTATCTTTGTTTATTTTCAATGACTTTTCTCTTTTTAATGTCTATATATTTGTACAATATTTTCAAAAAATGTCAAGCGCAATTTCACATAACGTTCCGGCTGTTTACGAAGTTGGCGGCGGCATATAAAGGTTTTGCGAAGCATCGTAACGAAGGTACGCGACCGCCGCCATCAATTTACAGAATGAGGCGTGAGAGCCTGCGGACTTTAGTCCAAGGCGACCTAGCCGAATGGAGGCCGAGGCGCTTCTACCTTCGGTTCAAAAGGCGGCGATACGTAAACAGACCTGTTGAGGCTGTCGAATTTGTTATTTTTTGAAAAAATGCTTTGAAAAAGTGCATTAAAAGTACTTCTAAACGTCATAAAGTGTATATGTTTTGACATCTTTTTTTTGTGAAACTATAAATTCGACAGCCTCATTATGCAAAGTACCAAGTGTATATCATAGTGTTTCCTTTATACCCTTTTCTTTTTTTATTTTTATATATTTTTCCTCAAATGATTTTTTGTAATTTGGTCCAAATTCAATATTGTGGCGCGCTATTAAACTATCATATATTATTTTTTCCTTAAATGGTATTAGCACTGTTTCAATCATAAGCGGAAAAGAGTATAGCATTTCAGAGAACGGATTAGAAATACCGTTAACCCCATATAGTATTTCCTTTTCTATATCCAAAAATATACTGTATTTTTTTAACTCCTTGATGATTAAAAATTTCCCTTTAATAAACCTCTTCCATGAATTCACTATTTTTAAGTCTTCATCATTTAATTTAGCTACCTTTATGTATTTATCTATAATAAAACTATTCTTCCATAATTTATTTTTTATTTTATTAATTTCATTTATATTTAATCCAACAGGATTGTCTGGATTATTAAAATCATGAACTATATTATATCTATCATTTACAAATGCCAATAGTTTAAGCCAATTTTTGAAAAACAATTTGCGTTCTTCAACTGTTAAAACCATCTTTTACCTTCTTTTTATTTGTATCATAAAAATAATTGTTTAGTCAACTATAAGTTTTAGTATGATTTACTGTATCTTTTTTATACATGTTTCCGGCTGCCTTTGGCATACCCATTCCTTTTATGTTTTTTTATCCTATATTTTTCTGGCAAACAAGCGATTTGCCGCATGATGATGTGGTATGCCTCCTGAATTACAATCAAAAACATATTCAGTACAGTGTTCAATATACCAATCATGGAAATACTTAAACAATTGTCCAGACTTCCAATGGTTGGAATTTTGTACTTTCTTTTCTGGAGGACGTATGATAAATGGCTTTTTAACAAATACTTGTAAAGCTACAATACCTGACTTTTACTACCTGCCAATATTTCACGCATAAAAACCCCATATGGTGATTATGTATATTAAATCGTCTATAAACAATAACCCCACATTTGTATTTATCAAGAATTCTACTGTGAATTGAGTAAAAAATTAAGACCGATTTTATCCTTTTCCATCAAAAACGTCATTTGGGATGTTTTATATTTATATTAATTTATACCCTTCTTCTATCCAATTTATTATTTGGTTATCAACTTTTTTACCTTCCTCTATTATAATTAAGTTTATTATATAATTTATTTTTTTGTTCTTAATTTCAACTTCTTTTATAGTCTTTTTAATGTAAATTGTATTTTTGTTGATAATATTTTTCGTCCATTTTATCTCCCTTTGCTTTTATACATTTTTTATTTAACAAATTTACTTGCCAATTTATATACCTGATTTATTTCTTTTGTATCCAATTTCTATTTCTTTAATTCATTTATTATTAATTCGAGGTGTTTTTTACTTATATCCCTTAATGCATTTCCAACTGATTTTCTTACATATTCACTTTCATCTGTTTTATGCTCTGATAATAATTTAATTGCTTCTTTTGGATTATCATTGAAATATGGTCTGTTTGTCCAAATTCTTAATCCTTCAGTAACAGCCCGTCTTTGATTTTTATTCTTGCTATTTAACCATTTGTTTATTTTTTCCAATGATTTTTCATAACCATTGTTTTTACAATAATTATCAAATGCCATTGCCAGAAATTCCTGAACTTGCCATGAAGGATTTATGCCTACCTTATTTTTCAAAAAATTATAAGCCTTTTTTTGTTTATATGCAATAATTTCCATAATATATACTCCAAATAATTGAATATAATATAATTCACAATTATAACATTCCATTGCAACTTCCCAACAATTTTCGATAGAATTAATTTTACAGAAATTTTCTGCTTTTTTTTGAATTAATCCATACCTTTCCTTGCCTGTTTCCTCATTAAAAAACAATTCTTTATAATGTTTTATATCAATCATAGATACTATCCTAATATTCCTAAATCATCATTTCCATTCATGTCTTAACAATCTATATTGAACACTATCTTTAAGTTTATCTTCATTCAGAGCATATTCTTTATATTCTCCTTCTTTTATCATTCCGCATTTTTTCATTACATTTTCAGAGCCAGTATTTTCTTTTATACATTCTCCAATAAATCTATATACATTATTTTCAGTAAATGCGTATTCTGTTATTTTTCTGGTTGCCTCTGTTGCGTATCCATTATTCCAATATTTTTCTTTTAAGTAATATCCTATAGTAGCTATTTTACCAAAAAGAGTATTTAATATTACATCATAACCAACTTCACCAATATATTCTTTTGTTATTTTATTTTCAATCCAGAAAAAATAATATTTTCTATCATCGGAAATTGCTTCGTCTACAGCTTTTTGCAGACTTTGTTTTGATTCTTCTAAAGTAGAAGTTTTTAGAAATGTTAAATATCTCATTGATTGAGTATCAGATAATAATTCGTGATAATAATGTAAATCATCAAGAGTATGATCTCTAATAAAAAGTCTTTCAGTAAATAATTGTACCATTATATTTTATCTCTAATCCATTTATCAATCTCTTTGGCTTCCTGCTCTGGTAATAATCCAGTAGTGCTTAATAAACGTATATTTTGTTCTTTTCCATTATCTTTAATCCATCGATTAAACTCTATTGAACCTTTTATCCAATTTTCATCGTTTATTTTTCTTCCAATTCTAATACGATTTTCTAATATATCATCATCACAAATAATAGCAAGATAATATATTTCTGTAAACAAGTCTTTTTCAATACATACATCAAATTGTTCCGGGGTAACACAACCACAAAGAACTACTGGTTTTCCAATTTGCGAAATATTTGCGCATACACGGAGCCATAATTCACGATATTTGCGGTAATTGTCGTTTGGGGTATTATAAACATCATGCCATAACAAATCACTTTCCATTATTATATATTCAGTTTCATTTTGAAAAAGCATTTCACATGTTGTTGATTTTCCGACACCACTTGCTCCAGTAATAATAAATAACGGTAATTTTTTATTCGTTTTCAATAAAAACCTCCAAATTAATGATCCATATACTTTTATTCTATCTTAATATATCACATTCAAATAATTTTAACTTAACATTTTTAATCATTTTTTAAATTTTAACTCCCGAATTATATTTAAACAAAAATGTAATCATAGTATTGACAAAATATTTGAAATAAAGTATATAAAATTATTGGAGTAAAATAATGTATAAAATTAGAGCAATGGATATAAAAAATTATGATGAAATAATAAATTTGTGGAAAAATACTGACGGTGTAGGCTTAAGTGGAGCTGACGATTCAAAAAGATCCATAAAAATATTTTTGGATAAAAATCCTGATACTTGCTTTGTTTCTGAATATAAAAATGAAATAATTGGAACAATAATGGGTGGAAATGATGGACGGAGAGGGTATATTTATCATTTAATGGTAAAAAAAGAACACAGGAAAAATAGTTTGGGAAAAAAATTATTGGAAAAAACAGAAAAAGCTTTAAAAAAGAAAGGCATTAGAAAAATATTCCTGGTTGCATTTAAGAAAAATAAGACCGGAAACATTTTCTGGGAAAATAATGGTTATGAGATAAGGAATGATTTAAATTATAGAGATAAAAGATTAACTGAATAAATAAAAACAATAAAATGCTGGAATAATATAAAGCAAATTGTGGACGCATAATGTTAAGCGCAGTAATTTTTGTTTTATAGTATTTTTGTTTTATGCTTTTTTGCTAATAATGTATAAAATGTAACCCATTTGCTAGGTTTACCAACTTTTTCCTTCGGTAAATATGATTTTGATAATGTACCATTTAATATGTATTTTCCATTTTGATCCCTTTTTGTTTCCAGTATATTCCATGCTTCTTTCAATCTTTTATCCGTTCCATGCCCTAATACACAAAATGCTTCAATAATATTCTGGAGACCAACACGCATTACTTCAAATGGATAAAAAGTATCAATAGTTCTCCAACCTTCTCTTGAGTTAAGAATTAATGAAGAAAAATCTGTGCTTCTATAAAATATTTTGTGTTTCCAATAATACTGTAACAGATTATTTTCTATTGATATATTTATGGATTTTTTTTTACATTCCGACAAAAATAATAAAGCCAAATTATTACTTTTTACACAACTTTTTGGCATATTCTTATATTTGTCTAGTCTGTGTAAGCATAAAAAACCTCCATCCAATAATTGTTTACTGTTTAAATTTTCCAATATCCCAAAATTATGCATTTCCTTTTCAAATCCAAGCATTATTAAAGACCTAAGCAGCATAAAATCCCCACAACCGTATTTAAAAGGATTATTTTCAAGATATTTTAGTATATCATTTTCTTTAATACCAAATTCATGCCCATTTATTCCACATTCTGCGATTGTGTTATAATAATATGTAAGCCATAACCCCTTTGTTTTTTTCCAATCATTTGGTAATATATTATTTATCCAATTAATTACCTTTGAATTATCTGCCTTCTCGTTCAAAAGTTCAATTCTTGTTCTATATTCTATTGCCGGATTATCATTTTCAAGCAACCAATCTACAACATTTTCATCAAATTCCATAAAGGCCTCTTTAAAAATATTTTAACCAAAATTGCTTGCTGTTGGATTAAAACTTTCAAAATCTACTCCCAACAAATTATAAGCCAAAAATGGGGAAATCCAATTGTTCTTCCGGAATATCCAATTTTTTGCCATATTCCATTACCTCTTTCCAGGTATTTTTATCCAAATAATTAAATCTTATTAGTTTATTGGAAAATACGGCAATTACATCAGTTCCATGCCAAAAATGAGCATACCAATTTCCAACAGTTTCTTTTGCAACATTTGTAATAAATTCTTCTTCAATTTCAACCTCAAATAAATGCCACCTTTCATTTTTTTGTTCATGTCCGGTAATATGCATTTTTAGGACTGTTACATTGTTTAATATTCTATTGTCATTAAGCCCTTCTTCAACAATTATTCCTCTATATTTCAAAGTTTTCTCCTTAATTTAGAAATTATAACATAATAAAACAGAAAAAATTAACATTTTTAATCATTTTTTTTAACCAAATATAAATACTCTTTAATATGTATATCTCTATTTCTTAAATTTCTGCTACCCTTAAATGTATTATATCTTGTTTCTAATATTTCAACTTTACCGATTTTTTTCAATAAATTTACTATTTCATTATGCCGAATAAATCCTTCTGAATTGAAGGAAATTAATAAATATTTTGCTTTAATTTTTTCTGCAAGTTCTTTGAATGAATTATAGGCATATGCTTTTTTATTGTAAAATGATCGATTCCAATTATTAGGAATGCCTGAAATTTTGCTGATATTTTGCGGCTCAATATAATCAATTATTAAGTTAAGCATAAAATAATTTGAACCGTATGGATGTTGATTATACGGCGGATCAATATAGGCCAAATCAACATTATCTATTGAATCAATAAGTATATTTGAATCTCCGCGATGAATCTCGTATTCACATTCAAAATTGCTAAATATAGGAAATGGTATAGATATATTTCCGAGAATCCTTGTAAGCGCATTTTCGTTATTACCGCCGAATTTTCCAACATCCGTATTTGAATCCTTATAAAAACCTTTAAATACACCTGAAGTATTTGAATGTATTGACGCTTCAGATAATAACGGAGCCAAAAAAAAGTTCTTGTATTCATGAGGAATTTTTTCTATGTATTTTCTTGCTGTATCAATATAACAGGCATTTCTATATGTATAAAAAGCCCTATCCCCTTTACGAATAACATTTTTACTTCCTGGTGCATATAATTTTGTGATAAGTCCCGGTGTTAATTTTTCTTCTTCTAATTCAATAAGTATTTTATTATAATATTCTAAGAGCTTATGCATATTAACTTCCGAGGAATTAGACAAATAACATTTATTTATTATTTCAGAATATTTTTCCAGATCATTAACAATTATTTTTGAAGAATACGATTTCAAATAACGTGCGACAATACCAGATCCGGAAAAAACATCAAATGTTTTTATTTTATTTCTATTGAGGCTTGCCATGACTTTATTTAATCCTATTTTAATGAATGGCAACAAACTTCTTTTATTCCCTAAATAAGTTATTATTTGCCGATTTAGATATTCTTCTCTTTCTCCTAAATCATCAGTGGTAATATAGCAATTATTAGCAGCTAACATATTTAAGCGGTAATACTTGCGCGGTTTTTGTATTTTTCAAACCCGTGCCCTTTGAAATCCACATTATATTCCGCAGTGTGGGTGCAGTATATGCTCTCATCGATTGTAGCGTATATATTGATCGCCAAAAGAGAATACATCGTCCATTCGGGAATTGTTCGCAAGAACGCCCAAAAGAAAATAGATACATAGCAGCCGGCAGCAAATAATTTTTGGAAATACGTGTGAACCATATTACCCTTACCGTGGTAAATCTGCGCAAGAATAAACACAAGAACCTTGTTGAGAACAGTTAAAGCCATCATTCCGACATAAAGCCAGAATTGCCAGGTCTCAAGATTGTCTCCTACAAAGCGGACGAAGCAGAGCGTGGCTCCCATAACAAGCACCAAAACATCTCCAATTGAATCAAGGGCAGCGCCTAGTCCGCTTTCGGCTTTAAGTTTGCGCGCCAGTGTCCCATCGAGCTTGTCAGAGCAAAGTAAGAGTAAATAAGCAATAATCCAGACAGAAGGTACATTAGAAAATGTTTTATTTATTAAAGGGAGGGTAATTTTTATTTCCCAGCTATCCCGCATTAGGAAAGGAAGCGAAAATGCGCCAAGGATGCGAATACAGGAAATAATGTTTGGCAGGTGTTTTTTTATTCCTGATGCTCTTGATGCTTCCATAGGTAAATTCCTTTCTTAATAAGTATTTTATTGGCTGATGTTTTTTACTCGCAAAGAAAGCAGGCAACCTTATGTTCTTCGTTGCCGTCTTTCCCGGCCTTTAGTTCCGGTTGCGTTACTTTGCATTTGTCCATGCGGTGCTGACAGCGGTCGTAGAAGTAGCAGCCCGGCCTTTGAACGTTCGGAGAGGGAACGTCCCCAGTCAAGATGATGCGTTTGCGTTGGGCTTCGACTTTGGGGTCGGGGATTGGAGCCGCCGACAAGAGCGCCTGGGTGTAAGGATGCCGCGGATTGTTGTAGAGATCGTCGTTGTTGCTTATCTCCATTATCTTCCCAAGGTACATCACCGCCACGCGGTCGGAAATATATTCGATAACGGCGAGATCGTGGGCGATAAAAAGATAGGAAAGCCCCATTTCTTTTTGTATGTCTTTGAAAAGATTCAAAATCTGCGCCTGAATGGAAACGTCAAGGGCGGAAATCGGTTCATCGGCGAGGATCAACTGGGGCTTCAGCGCAAGGGCTCTGGCGATGCCGATACGCTGCCTCTGGCCGCCTGAAAACTCGTGCGGGTAACGGTTGCGGTAATACTTCAAAAGGCCGACCATCTCCATTAGGTCTTCAACCCGCCGGATGATCTCATTGTCGGTCATTTCCAAAAGTCCGCGCTGTTTGTATATCCTCATAGGCTCGGCAATGATATCTCCGGTGGTCATTCTTGGATTTAAAAAGCCGTAGGGGTTCTGAAAGACGAGCTGCATATTCCTGCGCGCTTCCAGAAGCTCGCGGCTCTTCATCGCCGTTACATTTTTTCCGTCCAGATAGACTTCGCCGGAAGTCGGTGTATGCAGATGCGACACCGCGCGGACGACCGTTGACTTACCGCAGCCGGATTCACCAACGAGGCCGAGGGTTTCGCCTTTCTTTATGTTGAAAGAAACCCCGTCCACCGCGTAGGTATAACGTTTCTCGCGGTTAAATATTCCCTTTGTTCCCGTGGGAAAATACATTCGCAGGTCTTTTACTTCAAGCAGATTGTTAGATAAATCGCTCATTTTGCCGCCTCCTTGGCGGACGCCTCCCAGCAGGCGGCCCTGTGGCCGTCTCCAAAGTCTACCTGTTCGGGGTAGGCGGTCTTGCAGCGCTCTGTTACTTCTGAACAGCGCGGGAAGAAGGGGCAGCAAGGCGGCAGATCTATCACGTTGGGCGGCTGACCCGGGATTGAAAAGAGCCTGTCGCGGTTCCGCTTGTCCAGCCGCGGCACTGACTTGATGAGGCCGCGGGTATACGGGTGTCGCGGCGTTTCAAAGATCTGCTCCGCGGTTCCGAACTCGACAACACGCCCAGCGTACATTACGTAGATGTTATCGCACATTCCCGCCACTACTCCGAGGGAGTGGGTGATAAGGATCACCGCCGTGCCGAGCTTATGGGTTAAATCCCTGATCAAATCAAGGATCTGCGCCTGAATTGTTACGTCTAACGCCGTTGTAGGTTCATCCGCGATAAGAATTTCCGGGTTGCATGAGAGGGCCATCGCTATCATTACCCTCTGGCACATACCGCCTGAAAACTGGTGGGGATAAGAGTCAACTCTTTCAGCGGCGGCGGGGATTCCTACCATGTCCAGCATCTGGATGGCTTTTTCGCGGGCCTGCTTTTTATCAAGGTTCTGGTGCAGCATTATGGTTTCGATTAACTGGGTGGAAATCCTTAAAAACGGGTTCAGGCTTGTCATCGGGTCCTGGAAAATCATGGAAATTTTTGCCCCGCGTATCTTCTGGAGCTGCTTTTCCTTCAGTTTTAAAATATCTTCGCCGTGAAAAAGAACTTCGCCCCCAACGATCTTTCCGGGCGGCGAAAGAATCAGATTCATCACGGAAAGGTTTGCTACTGATTTACCGGAACCGGATTCCCCGACTATGCCTATCACTTCCCCTTTGTGCAGTGAAAATGAAACATCGTCTACCGCTTTTACGACCCCTTCATCTGTATAAAAATAAGTACGGAGGTTTTTTACTTCAAGAATTTCTTCGTTGTTCGTATCATTTGACATCTGTTTTTCCTCCACCTAAAGCCTGTTCTTGGCTTGGGGATCAAAGGCGTCCCTGAGGCCGTCGCCGAGGAAATTCATGCAAAAGATGAAAAGGGACATGGTTATTGCCGGTATCACAAGGAGCCAGGGGTATAGATCCATGACCTTCGTGCCGTCATCTATCAAAACGCCCCAGGAAGTCATTGGAGCGGAAACGCCCAGACCCAGGAAGGAGAGGAAGGCCTCATTTATGATGAAAGAAGGCAGCGAAAGGGATGAGTAGACGATTATTATCCCCACAACGTTGGGAAGCAGGTGCTTCCAAATAATACGCCACGTTCCCGCGCCGGCTGACCTTGCCGCCTCGATAAACTCTGAATTTTTAAGCGACATTACCTGGCCCCGGACTACTCTGGCAAGGTTCAGCCACGAGATCATCACGATGGCAAGATACAGGTGGAAGATACTCTTGCCGCCAAACAGGGCCATCATGACTATGACGAGCATCAGATAAGGCAGGCTGTAAATCACATCTACTATCCTCATCATGATATTATCTATTTTACCGCCTATAAAGCCCGCTATCGCGCCGTAAAAAGTTCCAAAAAGCATCGCGGTAAGAGTACCGACTATCCCAATGCCTATTGAGATGCGGCCACCATATATTACACGGGTTAAGAGATCGCGGCCCAGAACATCCGTGCCAAAGATGTAAACTTTTTTGTTTACCGGATTGGTTTCGGCTTCGCGGCGCATGGTATCGAGTTGTTGTTTTTCAACGGCTGTGTACTCGGTGCGCTTCTCCTTGGCCATAAGCTTTACCAGATAAGCCTCTCTCGTACTAATCATGACTTCACCGGCGGGCTTAAAAGAAGGCGGCATATTAATATGGCTCATCTCCTGTTCCGCGTAATTATAAAAAGGCAAAAGCGGGGCCAATAGGGAGATAATAAAATATATCGAGACCACGACCATTCCTATAATGGCCATTTTATTCTTTTTTAGGCGGTTCCACGCGTCACGGTAAAGCGAAATCGGTTTGACGTTCTGACTGAACTCGTTGAGCGCCTCGTCAATTTTCTTACGGAAGATCATAATTCTCCGCCTTATTTGTAGGTAATACGGGGATCGAGGAACCCGTATGCTATATCAACGACAAAATTCATCACGATAAGAACAAGCGCGTAAGTAACGATAGTTCCCATAAGCAGGGTATAATCGCGGTTGGTTGAAGCGTTCATTATCTGCCTGCCCATGCCGGGTACGGCAAAGATCCTTTCGGTCGCGACAGCGCCCACGACAATATCCGCGAGAGCCGGGCCCAAAATACTTACGACAGGAAGAGAAGCCCCTTTTAGCACATGCTTTACAATAATCGTAGGCATGGAAAGGCCCTTGGCGCGCGCCGTTCTGACGTAATCGGATCTGAGGGTTTCTATCATGCTCGCCCGCATGACACGCGCAATTCGCGCAAATTGGTTCAGGGCTAGGGTTATTACAGGAAGGATCAGCGCTTTAGTGCCAACCCTGTCTATCCAGCCCGCGGTTGGCACCAATTTTAGCCATACCGCGAAAATCAGCACCAAAAGCGGCCCAACAACAAAGGTGGGCATCGAATTGCCGGTAACGGCAATGGCCATTATGGTGTAATCAGCCGCCTTGTTCTGTTTTAAAGCCGAGACAATTCCGGCGATTACTCCAACAAAAACGGAAATCAGCAAAGCTATGCTGCCCAGAATAAGGGAGACAGGCAGCGCTATTCCTATTAGTTGGTTGACCGTAAAATCTCTAAGCCTGTAGGAAGGGCCGAAATCCCAATGCAACAGATCCCAAAAGTAACGTAAAAACTGTTTATAAATGGGTTCGTCCAAATGGTACTTGGCCATGAGATTTGCAAGCACCCCGGGTGGAACAGCCCTTTCCCGCGAGAAAGGCCCTCCCGGGGCGGCTCGTATGATGACAAAGCCAAAAATAATGATGACAAGCAGGGTTGGAATAAAACTTAAAAATCGCTTTAAAACGAATCGTCCCATAAGAGCCTCCTGTCCGAAATAATGAAGAAGCCCTAAAACCCCGTTGGGTTTTAGGGCTTATACCGCTTACGTTTCAGATTACTTTCGTTTAAGGCCTACGTAGGGATGATTATCAAGCGGGTTAGCATACCAGCCATCCCACTTGGTAAGATCGATCATGTTCTGGGAAACATACCAGTAAATGGGGATCATGCCCTGTTCCTGGGTAATGGCGATATCCTCAGCCTGGCGCATAACCGAGTTCCTCTGCGGCCCCGCGGGCATTGTTGACGCCTGGCGTATCAGGGCGTCGTATTGAGCATTGCTGTATTTACCGTCGTTGTTGCCGGTATTGGAGATAAGAAGCTCAAGGAAGTTCTGGGGATCCATGTAGTCGGCAATCCAACCGGCGCGGGCCAACTGCATACTGGGAGTATCGCGGTAGTCAAGGTAGCTTGCCCATTCCATGTTCTGCAAGTTGATGTTTATTCCCAGGTTATTCTTCCAAGCCTGTTGGAGGTATTCCCCGATAATCCTGTGGTTGTTGTTTGTGTTGTATATATATTCGAAAGTCGGGAGCCCCTGGCCGTTCGGGTAGCCCGCTTCAGCGAGGAGGCGCTTTGCCTCGGTCACATTGAAAGCGTTACCGGTGGTCGGGGTATAGCCGGGCATGGGAGGAACCAACGCCGTAGCGGGAAGCTGGCCGCCTTTAGTAACTTTGTCGACCAGTTCCTGGCGATCAAAACCCATTGAAAGGGCTTTGCGGACACGCGGGTCAGAGAGGGGTTTGTAATCCACGTTATTGACGAGGACATAGTATGTGCCGAGCTGTGATGAAACGTGGTAGTCTTTGTTAAGTTTTACCTCGTCAATCCGGCTCAGCGGAATACCCGTTGACCAGTCAAGTTCGCCGTTCAGGAACATGTTATACGCTGTGTTATCGTCATCAATGGGCAGAAAAGTGATCTTGGTCAGGAATACATTGGCCTTGTTCCAGTATTTGGGATTGGGCACTACAACAGTGCGGCTGTTGGGGATGCGTTCCGACAGCACAAATGGGCCATTGCCTACGAAGTTTTCGACATTGGTCCATTTATCACCGAACTTATTGATTACATGCATTGGCAGGACGGCGAAAGCGTAGTGGGCCATTATATCCACAGCATACGCGGCTGGGCCGGACAGGGTAACTTCAAAATGCTTTGCGTCTACCGCCCGAATCGCAACGTCTGATGGTTTGCCGCCTTCTTCATTGTAAAGCGTCCCGCCCTTTACCACCAGGCCTATCATGTAAGCATACTCGGAAGCGGTGGTCGGATTTAGGGTATACAGCCATGAATCCACGACTGTCTGGGCCGTAATCGGAGTGCCATCGCTCCATACGATACCGTCGCGAAGCGTGTATGTGAGAACCGTGTTGTCGCTGTTATAACTCCAGCTTTCCGCAATACCGGGTTTAGCCAGTGCTGTTTGTGGGTCATAGACCACAAGCCCCTCAAAAAGGGCCTCGTAGACACGATGCTCGGGAACGCCGGTAACCTGGGTCGGGTCAATGGACTGGATCTCAGTGCCGTTTCCAATCACGATTTCCATCGAAGCGGCGGCAGCCGGGGCTTTCTTCGCGCATGCGATAAACAGGGTACTTGCCATTAGTATCGCGCAGAATACAGTAAATACTGCTTTTTTCATTGTTCCTCCTAAGGAATGATATTTATAGCATTATAGTAAGTTTCTACCAATCAATACAACTGTACTTTTTTGAGAATTTTAGTATTTTTCCAGTATTCCCAAAAGTCGTTCCTTGCTTATTGAACGAAGGAAACTGGCAAGCCTGGGGCCCTGATCCTTGCCGATAAGAGCCTGGTAAGCCGCCCTGAACAGCGTCTTGCCTTCCATGCCGTTTTCTTCGGCGATTTTGTATATCGCCTCGGCGCAGGATTTATCGTCGGCGAAGCCTTCGATTTTGGTAATAAGCTTGTCCTTTAACGAGCGGATTACGGCTCTCTCCGCCTCATTCAAAGCAGACGACGGCTCTTCCCCTTCTTTTTTCAGCTTAAAGCGAAACTCTTCCGGGGCGCATTCCTCCACCCAGTATTTGGCGCAGACCGCCCGTCTCCGTAAAGCGGGGAGCTGTTCCGGCTCAGGCGGAACAGCTTCGCGGCCCAGGCTGGCAAGGGCTTTCTCAACGTCTCCGTCGGCGATTTGGAGCAAATTGCAAAAGTGGCGGAAAGGAACCTGATAGGGCCTGACGGAAGGCATTGCGGTTTTTCCGGCGCTGTCGACAGCGACCTGTGAAAGCTCGTAGATACGCTTCTCCCACTGATAGGTTCCTTCATCCTTCGCGCTTTCCATCTTCCAGGCAATTCGCTCGGTCTTGTCGTAGTCTTCGTAAATTTTAATAACGTCAAGATCAAAAGATATTGTAAATTCAACATTCGGCTTGGTTCCAGCAAAAAGATAGCGGGCAATTTCCGGGGTGTAAACACGAAGTATATCGGGAAGATCGATGACCTTTCCCTTCGAGCTTGACATCTTGCCCGGCGTTCCCTTGATGCCGATGAAATCGTAACGGAAAGTTACAGGCGCTTCCCAACCGTACACATCCTTGCAAACGTGTCTCGCTGTATCAAAGCTGCCACCTTGGCTGTGGTGATCCTTCCCCGCCGGCTCAAAGTCCACCTTTTCATATTCCCAGCGCATTGGCCAGTCAACCCGCCAGACCAGTTTTACAGCTCCTGTTTTTCTTAAATCCACGGTCTCCTTGTTTCCGCATAACTCGCAGGTGTAGGAAAGTCCCCACTGCCCGTCCCAGCCGTCGATGTTCGTCTCGTCCCTGTTGCACTTTTCGCAGAAAACGCTCACCGGCCACCACTCGCCCTGTATCTTGTGATCTTCATCGCGGAATTTATCAAGAATAGTTTTTAGGGTTTCCCTGTTTTCCAGAGCCTTGCGTATTCCATCAGCGTATTTACTGGCCCGGTAGTTTGCCGCCTGATAGAGGTATTCAGGAAAAATCCCAACTTCTGGCAAAACGCTTTCCACGTCAATTTCGTGGTGCCTAGCGTAGCTGGAATCCCGTTCCCAGGGATCGGGAACCATAGTGATGGGAAAACGGAGATAATTTTTAAGCTCGTCCTGTTTGGGCATGTTGAGCGGCACTTTGCGGAACACGTCGTACTCGTCCCATGAATAAATAAACCGCACTTTTTTGCCCAAGTCTCTAAGCGCTCTGACAACCAAATCTACCGAGATTATTTCCCTGAAGTTGCCAATATGAACGGTTCCCGAAGGAGTGATCCCTGAAGCGCAGGTGTAAAGGTCTTTTTCACCCTTTTCCCAGATTACTTTTGCGGCGGTTTCATCGGCCCAGTGGGCTGGGCGGGCTTTTTGTTCGCTTGAGTTGTTCTTTGGCATAGTGTGATGAGCATAACTTAAATTGCGAGAAAGTTATAGGGAGATGAGTTGTTGATTTTAACAGGAGATAATATTATTACCGTATGAATTTCGATCCGAATTTTGTTCCCTATCCTTCGACACGTTACCCTGTATACGCGCGGGAAGGCATGGTCGCAACCTCTTCGCCCCAGGCGTCCCTGGCGGGGCTTGAGGCTTTAAGACAGGGCGGAAATGCCGTTGACGCGGCGGTGGCAGCGGCTGCCGCTCTCACCGTAACCGAGCCTGCGTCCAACGGTATAGGAAGCGACGCCTTTGCCATCGTCTGGACAGGCGGAAAGCTTTACGGGCTTAACGCTTCCGGCAAGGCTCCGGCTAACATCTCCATAGAAAAACTAAAAGAAGCCCAAAGCGGCATTAGTAAGATGCCTATTTACGGGTGGGCCCCTACCATGGTTCCGGGAGCGCCCAAGGCTTGGGCCTGCCTCGCCGGGCGTTTCGGGAAGCTCCCTCTCAAAAAATCAATGGAAAGGGCAATTCATTACGCTCAGGAAGGTTTTCCCATGGCCGCCACCAAAGCCGCCGCTTTTATCCAGGCGGCTGAACGCTACAAATCGGCCGGAAGGGATTGCGGTCAAAAAATTTTTGATGAATGGTTCAAGACTTTCATGCCCAAGGGAGAGACCTCAAAAGCAGGAGACATGATCATTCTAAAGAATCACGCCCGAAGCCTTGAAGCGATTGCCGAAACAAACAGCGAAGCTTTTTACAAAGGCGAACTGGCGGATCGCATTGTGGCTGATTCGATAGAACTGGGAGGTTTTTTCTGCAAAGAGGATTTTTCGTCCTATGACGCGGAGTGGGTCGATCCTGTTTCAATTAATTATCGTGGTTACGATGTTTGGGAAATTCCCCCTAACGGTCAGGGAGTCGCGGCGCTGGCTGCCCTTAACATCCTTGGCAATTTTGAATTTACTGCCAGAGAGAACCCAGATACCTTCCACAGGCAATGGGAAGCCATGAAGCTGGCTTTTAGCGATGTGTTGGCCCATGTTACCGATTCCAGATTTATGAAAGAAGATTACCGCGAATGGCTCAAGCCGGAATACGGGAAAAAGAGAGCTTCTGAAATTGGAGAAAAAGCCTGTATGCCCGGACCTTTGCATCCACCAAAGGAAGGCACGGTTTATCTCGCCACCGCCGACGGCGATGGAAACATGGTCTCGTACATACAAAGCAACTACATGGGCTTTGGCAGCGGCGTAGTAATTCGCGGAACGGGTATTTCTCTTCAAAACCGCGGGGCAGACTTTTCACTAGACCCCCGTGCGCCTAACGCGCTGGCTCCGGGCAAAAAGAGCTACCACACCATCATCCCAGGTTTCCTCACCAAGGATGGGAAAGCCGTTGGCCCCTTTGGTGTCATGGGGGCATATATGCAGCCCCAGGGTCATGTTCAGGTGATAACCAATATGCTGGACTTTGGTCTTAACCCCCAGCAGGCCATGGACGCCCCACGCTGGCAGTGGATCGAAGGCAGGAAAATTCACGTGGAAGCGGGCTTTAATTCTGAAATCGCGCGTGCCCTTGCAAACCGGGAGCATGAGGTAAGCGTTTCCCTTCAAACGTCAAGTTTCGGCAGGGGACAGTGCATAGTCCGGCTGGATAACGGCGTCCTTGTGGGCGCTACCGAAGGGCGCACGGATGGCAGTGTTGGGTGTGTGTGAAGTCTGCGGATGTTTGAAGGAACAGATGGATTGTACGAATCAAGTATAAACAGGGATATTCGTGTTATTTGGAATTTTGAAAACCTTACCCTTTTTCTTTTTCAATAAATGAAAGACGAATTTGTTCAACAGCAACATGAATATCTTCCGCAAATTTTTCAATAACATTACTGTAATTATCAGGTAATAAATCCATGGGTTTAAGAAGTTCATAGGCTTTAACATTAAAGATATTTGCAAACTTGACCATTGTTATTGGCGAAGCCCATTTTTTGCCTGTTTCTATATCACTTAAGAAATTTATTGAAATGTTAACCTTATCTGCCAATTCAGCTTGAGACCACCTGAATCGGGCTCTGTATAAACGGATATTTGAACTAAATATTTTAAGCAGTTCCCTTTCGGTCATGATCCACCTTTTAGAATATGTTTATTATGCTTAGGGCTTGACATATTTCCAAACATCTATAAAATGGATATACACCATCGGAGCGATGGATTTACAATCAAAAAGGTGCGGTAAATGAGTTTTTAAAAGGGCTAAAGTGTAGACGCTTATCATTAAAGAATGGATTCGTTGGATCCAAAATGAAAGTTACTACATTAAAAATAACTTCATGTGCTAAAGCACTTGAAGGAAAAATAAGGAGATAAATGTATGAAAAAGAGTCTTATTTTTTGTTTTTTGGTTTTTATTGCAGTATCCGTATTTGGAGAAGATATGATGGTTATTGCAATCAGTCCAAATACCTTCAGTTTACGCGGATTGAACATTAATGAACCATTTGGATTAATTCAAGCTTCTCAATGGACACAACTCTATTACAATATTGCAGAATCTGATGTTAACAAGCAAGTAAGTGCATACCAATGGGCTGGCTATACTCTGCGTTACACAAATGGGAAGGATTATACTATCATATCTGCAACCCAAAGTGGTTCTGTATCTTATTATATTTATTACTATTTTAACAAAATGGAGAAGTTTATTCCTCGAAAAGAAGCCATACAAAAGGGTGGGGATAAAGTATCCATAAAGAAAGAATAACAACCAACCTTGCGCCTAATGGCGGCTCGGGTTATGCAGGGCTAAGTCAGTTGGGCTTCGTCCTCGCTCCCACGCTCTGCTACACCCGAAGCAACAATTCTTTCTTTTTTGTGTTCTTTGGATACGCTGTTATTTCCAAACCCATGCCGAGACTGTCTAAAATTATACATCAGCCTAATTTCTTCCTCAAAACGCAGCACACATTACCATTGCTAACCTGAAATTCTATAGGCGGATTGCCGTTTTCTGCCATCGTTTCTCTTGCCCATTTAATTCCAAAACCAAAGCGCTGACCTAGATCCAGGTTTTTCATAACCTCGGCAAGATTGCGGTTACGGTAGGAAACCAGACCCGGCCTTCCGAAATTATCAATCGTAACATCACCAAAGGGGCCGCCGGGACTGTTTATTTCGATCCGGTCATTGTACCAGTAAAAATGAATTGGGGCGTTATTCTCCTCGTAGCGGCGGTGTAAAATGGCATTACATAATATCTGCCTGAACGCAGTATCCGGATAATCTGATGTAATAACATGGGTTGGGACGGAAAGAACTTCAATATCTTTCTTGTTGTAAACTTTAAATTTTCCTTCGGCCAGATTGTACATTTCAAGTATTCTTCCGTCAATTTCCAGTTGGTCGATAATTCGAGACATGTGATCATTACCGTCGATTCGTAAAAATTGGATGTAAGCTCCGCCAAGATGAAAACGCGGCTTTTTACCAATCGCCATCAGCCCTAAAAAAGTCGGAGTGGTGTCATTAACAGAAACAATCATTTTACAGGCGGCAAGGCGTTCTTCATAGCTGCGATTATTGGCTTCGAGGATTTCTTTGGCAATGGCAGATGGGAGGTATTCATCTTCAAAAAAAACTCGGGACAAATCTTTTATCGTCGATCCATATACAGGACGAAGATCAAAAGGTACATTTTTACTCTGTCTTTTCTCGCTTAAAATACGTTCTTCCTGCTCGTTAGCCAGAGCGCGGCGAGGGCCTGTCCGTATCCAAATCCGCCCGTCATACTTTACCGGCGTTGAATCGGAAGGCAATACTGCAACAATCGCCATTTCTGCGCCTTCAAGGGTTCTCTTTTCCACGGTAATTACGGGAAAGGGCAAAATATTACCGTCGGTCTTCATGTCTGATAATGTCAACAAGAGTTGATCGGTTATTTTCAGGCCGCTGGGTTTTCCGTCATCTGTTGCGCCGATAAACAAAACACCGGCTTTGTTATGATTGGGAAGATCGTTCGCAAAAGCGCAAATGGCTTCCCGCGCTCTTTTGGAAGTATCTCCCACGAAGCTCTCCTTCCGTTCTACACAATCCGACTCTAGATCATGCAGCATTGTAAGCAATTCGTCGTCCGAATATCTTTCCATAATTCTTTCTCTTTAGTCCGATTATACATGAAAAAAGCACTTAACGTAATATCAATTCTCTTGTAAATCACCATTTGCTAAACCTATAATTAGCTTACACAGGAGCTATAAATGAAAATATTTAAAAAACTGCTGATTATTCTCCCGGCTACAATATTGGTAATCTTTTTGGTTCTATTGGTTGCGCCTATTCTGTTCAAAGGAAAAATATTCGAAATTGCCAAAAAAGAATTGAACGGTATGTTGACGGCAAAAGTTGATTTCTCGGATGTCAAGCTGTCGTTTATCCGTAATTTTCCTAATGCCTATGTTGCTTTGACTGATTTAACAGTAACAGGTACGGATGAGTTTGAAGGTGAAACTTTGGTTGCGTTCAAAAGTCTCAGCGTAACGGTAGACATCATGAGCGTCATCAAGATGGACAATATAAATGTAAAATCGGTACTGCTCGACCAGGCGGAGGTAAATGCCCATGTATTGGAAAGCGGCAAGCCAAACTGGGATATTATGAAAGCCGGTAAAGAGGCTGAGGCTTCTCCCAAAGAAACAACCCCGGAAAAAGCTAAATCCGCCACCGGACTCAAGATCGGTCTTAAAAAATTCGAGATACGCGATACCAATCTTTCCTTTACGGACGATTCCGGCAAGATGAAGGCAGAGGCAAGCGGCCTCAATTATTTCCTGCAAGGGGATATGACGCTGGATAATGCCGTCTTGTCGATGAAACTGGATATTGCCGACGTAAATTTCTGGATGAATAACATTCGCCTGCTGAACAAAGCTCGTGTTGGTTTTGTTTCGGAAGTTGCTGCCGACTTAAAGAACATGGGATTCACCTTAAAAGAAAATCAGTTCAACCTGAATGAAATTGTCCTGAAATTTGACGGTCTGGTGCAGGCGCCCGGCGACATCAACATTGATATGACGTTTGCCACCACAAAAACAAATTTTAAGAGCGTGTTGTCGCTTGTTCCGGCTGTCTATATGAAGGGCTTTGAATCGGTAACGACGGCAGGCAGCTTTACCCTTTCCGGAGATGTAAAAGGCATGTACAACAAAGAGCAAATGCCCAGCGCCAATGTAAACCTGACTGTTGACAACGCAATGTTCAAATATCCTGACCTTCCCAAATCGATGAACAATATCAACATCGCCGTTAAGGCCTTTTACGACGGCGTTGTGTTTGACAAAACAACTCTTGATGTGAGCAAACTGCATTTCGAGATGGCCGCCAACCCGTTTGACGCTGAGGCGCATGTAAAGACGCCTGAAAGCGATATGCAAGTGGCGGCAAAGCTTGCGGGCAAGATCGATTTTGACTCCTTGCTTGATATTGTTCCGCTGGATGACATTACCCTAAAAGGTTTGCTGGAATGTGATCTAGCGCTGGCGGGACGCATGTCAACGCTGGAAAAAGAGCAGTACGAAGATTTTGACGCAAGAGGTATGCTTAAACTGACTGGCTTCAATTTTGAAACTCCCGATTTACCGCAGGCGGTAAACATCGCAAGCACTCAGCTTAATTTTACGCCAAGAAGAGTTGAGCTGGCTAACTTAGATGCCGTCATAGGAAACTCTGATATTGCCATGAACGGAACGCTTGAGAATTTTATACCCTTTGTTTTTAAAGGCGATACAGTACGCGGCAGCCTTAGCCTGAAATCAAACAACATCGATCTTAATGAGTTTATGACAGGAGAAAAAAAAGAGGAAGCCAAAGAGACCGATACCGCCCCGCTCTCGGTAATCGAAGTGCCTAAAAATATCGACTTTGCAATGAATGTCAACATCGGTCGTCTCCTGTTCGACAAATTGAACATAACCAACACCGCCGGCGCGTTATTAGTGAAGGATGGCAGGCTGCAGATGCAAAATCTTGCTATGAACCTTTTGGAAGGAAGTATGGTGCTTTCAGGCGAATATAATACGCAGGATATCGAAGTTCCATCAGTTGATTTTGCCATGAACATAAAGCAGTTCGACATTTCATCGGCGATTTCATCGTTTGATATACTTCAAAAGATATTGCCGCAGCCGCAGAACTACGCGGGAAAAGTGTCGGCAAACCTGACCTTGAACAGCGTTCTGGACGAAACTTTAAGTCCTGTGTTGGACACAGTGGCTTCAAAAGGCCAGTTACAGACGAATAGCGTGGAAATACAAAACTCGGAATTGTTTGGCGCCTTGGCCAACATGACAAAAAACGAGGCGTGGCGGAAACCATCTCTGACTAATCTTAATATCAGATATGAAATCAAGAATGGGCAGTTGATAGTTGAGCCAATACAGATGAACATTTTACAGAACAAACTCGAACTCTCAGGCAGCCAGGGGCTCGACATGAGCTTAAATTACAAGGTAAACGCAACTGTGCCTGTTTCGGCAATCGGTTCGGGCGCAACCGATCATTTAAGCAAAATACCCGGCGGTTCGAATGTCAAAGAAATCAATATTACAGGATTAGTAGGCGGCACGGCTAAAAGCCCAAATGTAAGTCTTGGCGTCGCTGATATGGCGAGCAGCGTTGTAAGCTCCGTTACCGAAGTAGTCAAAGAACAGGTGAGGGACGAGATTGATAAACAGAAAGCCGCCATTATGGCCGAGGCCGAAAAACAGGCCGAAACCCTCCGTAATGCAGCCAAACAAAGCGCCGACAAGATACGCGCCGAAGCCAACGCCGCCGCCGATAAACTCGAAAGCGAAGCAAGAAATCCTCTTCAACAGATTGCGGCCAAAACAGCGGCAGACGCGCTTCGTAAAGAAGGCGAGGCTAACGCTGTTAAGGTAGAGCAGGAAGCTGAAAAACAAATCACAGCCATTATGGATGCCGCCAGAAAGAGAGCCGATAGTTTATAGGTTCGGACTCTTTACTATTCACATAGACAGGATTATCCTTTTTAACAGTAGGAGTTGTTATGAATAAAAACCCAGTCGCTTCGTATTTGGCTTCTGTAAGCCAGGACAAAATAAACACCGGTTTTTTGGCTTATCTGTGCAGTCTGACCGAGATCGCGCGTAACTCGCCGGAGGTGGCCTCTTCGATTGTCAAGGAGCTGGAAAGTCAGCGGAAGCAAGTAAAGCTCATTGCCAGCGAGAATTATTGCTCTTTGGCGACACAGCTTGCTATGGGAAATTTATTGACCGATAAATACGCCGAGGGGGTTCCATACCACCGGTTTTATGCGGCGACGGAAAATGTGGACGCTGTTGAAGCCCTGGCCGTGGAAGAGGCAAAAAAACTTTTTGGCGCGGAACACGCCAATGTCCAGCCGCATTGCGGAGCCGACGCCAACATTTTGGCTTATTGGGCGATACTTGCCACCAGAATAGAAAATCCACTTTTGGAAAAATACGGCGAAACCAACCTCTATAAATTGACTGACGAGCAATGGAAAGAGCTAAAAAGAGAACTGGGAAATCAGCGCCTGTTGAGCCTGGACTATTATTCAGGCGGCCACCTTACCCACGGCTACCGCTACAACATTTCATCAAGGTTGTTCGATGTTTCAACTTATTCGGTTTCCAAAGAAACCGGTCTTCTTGATTACGATCAGATTGAAAAACAGGCCAAGGAACTAAAACCTTTGGTTTTGCTTACCGGCTATTCCGCCTATCCAAGGAAGATAGACTTTAAAAGGATGAGGCAAATCGCCGATTCAGTCGGGGCAGTGTTCATGGTCGATATGGCCCACTTTGCAGGCCTTGTGGCAGGCAAGGTTTTTACAGGCGAATTTGATCCGGTGCCGCATGCCCACGTTGTTACGACTACCACCCACAAAACCTTACGCGGGCCCAGAGCCGGACTGATACTTTCCAGAAAGGAATTTGCCGAAGCCCTGGACAAGGGATGCCCCTTAACGATGGGCGGCCCCCTGCCCCATGTGATAGCCGCAAAAGAGGTCGCTTTAAGGGAAGCCTCAAAACCCGAATTTCGTGATTACGCAAAAAAGATAGTTGATAATTGCCAGGCCCTTGCCGCCGCTTGTATCAAAAACGGCTTAACGGTGCTGACTGGCGGCACAGACAACCATTTGTTCCTTGTGAACGTGCATGTGCTGGGCTTAACCGGCCGCCAGTCAGAAAGCGCCCTCCACGAATGCGCTGTTACGCTGAACCGCAACAGCATCCCCTTTGATCCCAACGGCCCCTGGTACACGTCAGGCTTGAGGATCGGTACCGCAGCGGTTTCAAGCCTTGGCATGGGAAAAGCGGAGATGGACGAGCTGGGAAGCATCATCGCGCTGGTGCTTAAAAACACAAGCCAGGCGCCGGATGCCAAGGACGCTTCAAAAAAGAGCAAGGCAAAATACATCATTGACGAAAAAGCCAAAGCTGAAGCGTTGGAGCGCGTGAAGAAACTACAAGACCGTTTCCCGGTGTACCCTGAGCTAGACCTAAAGCTGCTTAAGGAAGCGTTTGTCGAGTGATATTTTTCAAAAATATTCTCACGCAGAGCTCGCGGAGGCGCTGAGAACGATGCGTTATTACTAAATTTTGTGTCTTCTACAAGCCTTCTCCTAGACTCATAATTAAAATGAACATGAAAGAAGAATCTGGCTTTCTCATTAGTTATTGCCCTCTGCGTCCTTTGCGCCTCTGCGTGATAAAATTTGAGTATTGTTTTGAATGTTATGGTCTTCTAGCCAATTCCAGCTCCCCGGCGATGCTTTCCCATTCTTTTGATTTAGCTTCCAAAGCCGCCGCTGTTTCGTCCAAAGTGAGCTTAACGGCCCTGGCTTTTTCACCTGACGAGTAAACCGCCGGCTTGCCGAGTTCTTCTTCAAGCCGCTTCTTTTCGGTTTCCAGCTTTTCCATGGCTGAAAGCGTTTCCGCTTCCTGCCGCTCAAGCCGCCGCACAAGGGCCTGCTTTTGTTTTTCCTGCTCCCGGCGCTCTGCGGCGCTAAGCGGCCTCTCATCTCCTGCTTTAACAAGAATAACCTTTGGAAGCGGCTCCGGGGAAACATCAATGACAGGCGCGGCCGTCGGCTGGTTTTTCTGGGGCTTCACCTCAAGAGTGTCACCTGCGCTTATCTCAGCAACAAACCTTTGGTTTGCTTCTTCATTTGCTATGCGATCCAGATAATAAGCGTAGTTGCCGTAAAAAAGACGATGCCGCCGCTTCGGTTCTGCTTCGCCCGCTAACTTCCCGATAGATAGCTCCAGCGTTTTTGTTGACAGGGCTTCCATAAAACCACGGTCGTGGGAAACAAAGATTATTGTCCCTTCGAAAGCTTTAAGGCAGTCAAGCAGTATGTCCTTGCTTTGTAAATCCAAATGATTTGTCGGCTCGTCCAATATCAAGAGGTTCATGGGTTTGAGGAGCATCCTGAGCATAGCAAGCCGGCTTTTTTCACCGCCTGATAATACCGAAAGGGCTTTGAATACATCGTCGCCCCGGAAAAGAAAAGCCCCAAGCATCCCCCTTACTTTTGGAATTAAGTGTGTGGGCGCTTCGCTCTCGATGTACTGCTCTACCGTTTGGCTGCCTGTAAGGTTCTCCGCCGCGTCTTGCGAAAAGTAGCCGGTGGAAATACCCGCGCCGTATTTGACCAGCCCTTCGTAATCTGTATCCCCGCCTGAAATAATTCTTAGCAACGTGGTTTTTCCCGCGCCGTTGGGGCCCGCCACAAGCAGCCGCTCCCCGGCGTCAAGGGTTAGGTCAAGGTGAGAGAGAATCTGCCTTTCGCCGTAGCTTTTGGAAATCCCTTCCAGCGTCAGGGCTACACGCGGTGAATGGGGCGGCGGCGGAAAGCTGATGTTTATCCTCTTTAGATTCTCAGGAATCTCGATCCGCTCCATTTTTTCAAGCCGTTTGATAAGCTCCTGCGCAAAAGCGGCTTTGGTTGCTTTGTAACGAAAGCGGCGAATTAAGGCTTCGGTTTTTTCAATTTCTTCTTGCTGAAGCTCATAGCGCTTAACAAGGTTTTCCAGTTCCGCGGCGCGGATTTTTTCGTAGGTACTGTAGTTGCCCACATAACGCTTTAAGTTTCCCTGAAAAATTTCGTAGACTTCGTTTACGGTAACATCCAAAAAATAGCGGTCGTGGGAAACCAAAAGGCAGCCGCCTGAAAAAGACTCAAGCCATGATTCAAGCCAGGTGCGGGCTTCTATGTCCAGGTAATTGGTCGGCTCATCCAAAAGCAGGATGTCAGGATTTTCCAGGAGAATTTTTGCCAGGGCAATGCGCATCTGCCAGCCGCCGGAAAATTCGCCTGTATCCCTGTCCGCGTCGCTTTCGGAAAAACCCAGCCCCGAAAGAACCTGGGCAATAACCGCGTCCCGGCGGTAATAGCCTGAATTTTCAACTTCGCTTAGCAAAAAATGATGCTCTTCCAGAAGCGCGCGGGTACGTCCGGAATCCCCTGTGGTTTTTTCAAGCTCCTTGCCTAATTCTTCCACCCGCGCAATGTGCAGCAATATGCTTTCGTAGGCGGTTTCAGCTTCTTCCCTGAGAGTCTTACCTTGATGCACAATGCCCGACTGCGGCAGGTAAGAAACGCGGCAGCCTTTTTGCACGGAACGCTCGCCTGAATCGGCCTGTAGTTTTCCGGCGATGACTTTCATTAAAGTAGATTTGCCCGCCCCGTTGGCGCCGGCCAGAGCGGCGCGGGAGCCGGAAGAAAGGTTGAGGCTTACGTCTTTAAGTATGTCACGATCGCCGAAAGCAAGGCAGACCCTGGAAAATTGGACAAAGGCCATCAGTTCATCTACTCTAAAAGAGATTCTAAATCGTCGTCTTCATCCTGATAGTCTTGCGGATAGAAGAAAGATCTGTCGTCCTGAATATCGTTTCTAAAGAAGTAAATCACTACGGGAGAAGAAGCCCGTCTGACAACGGTAACTCCGTCCAGGCTTGTCTGGGGTACATATTCCATTCTAAGACCCTGCGTATCAAGGGCGTAAATGAAATCCGTAGTCGTCCTGATGCCGCCTACTCCGTCAAAACGCATTGTAAACGCCCCGTCATAACGGCTGCTCAGAACATCGGACACATGAAGCCGCATATCCATGACGCCGCTTCCAAGAGCCGACGGAGAAATCACTTGAGGTACCAAAAGATAATTGCCGGTCCAGGAGAAATGTCCGTTTTCGCTGAAGGTAAGGGTTCCGTAATTGTTGCTGTTGTATATAGGCCCATGCTCGTAAATAGTACGGAAGAGTTCTTCTCTGCGGGCTGTCTCTTGTAAAATGATGTCATCAACAGAATAAGGCAGAGCAACAAACAGCAAAGTCCGAAGCACTCCGTTATCCTCGGTGAACTGTACCGCCAGCGTGGTATCAGAACGCAGGTTCATCTGCAAAGGCGACCCTTCAAAACGCCAGGATTGCGACCCCGTCGAGCGAATCTTGATATATTCATAGCTGAGTTCCAGATCTTTTGTTCTTATCACGGCAATACCTGTATCCTGTCCGGGATCAAAACGCCAGTGATACGAAAGCTCGTTCAGATCGATTTTACCTGTACTCACCATAGTCCCATAGGATTCAGCCGACCAGGTACGCTCTAAAAGTCTGTCCAGATTGGGGTCTTCCGCTTCCTGCTGGTTAAGCCCAATCGCGGCAAGGGAGCCTCCGGTATGCTCAAATAATTTTAGCCTGTAAGAAAAACAGTAGCCGGTAGTGCCGTCTTCCGTCAGAACCCGGTACCATTCCCCAGGCAGTGGATCCCCTGTGGCGCCGACAGCTTCAACGCCGGCGACAGGGGTCAAGACCTTTATGATTTCTCCCGGCTTAAGCCGGTAAACCCTCCTTGCGCCGTTATCGGGGTGTTCTCTTATAGGAAGCCCATCCTGCAGCGTTTCCGCATAAAGAAGCGCGTAGGGACTAAAAGCCTCGGCTCGCTCCCTGGCTTTCTTTTTGCTGCCTGAAAGTTCCAGTTTTGAAAGGGGAATTTCAATTTTATCCGCAGTTTTGCCGCCTGCGCGAAATTCCTTGGGTACCCCAACTACCCAGACATGATCGATATTAGATCTTATATACACCGGCAGAACAGTTCCCGAAGGCACCGCCGGATCTTCCACAGACCAGAGAAGAACCCCATAGCCCAGTAATCGCGAACAGGAAGAAATTGAAAGAATTGCGAGCAGAAGGAAAAGGTGTTTGAAAAGCGGCTTCATGCCATTTCTATTATTCGTTTTTAAGCTTATTTGTCCAGAGCCTGAGTTCATTGGCAGACCATTGAACAATTAGAAGTTTTAGGCGGCGGAGATCCATAAAAACTTCGTCCATGGTAACTTCGGCAAGGATTATTTGTGCGGAGCCATTGACCAGATCGTCAGGGAGACCCATGATCCAGCGGTAAAGCGGCTCCCCTTTTAAGTTTTGCATATATTCTGATACCGCGCTTTGAAAAGCCTTCGCCTGGTTCTGAAGGCTGACTAGCCCTGGGTCTTTTTTGTTACGCTTGCGTCCGTGTACGGACACATAATACTCATAAGTCGATTCGGCCTCATCCATGGCCAGGGTAGCAGCGATGGATTCATTTGCCAGAAAACGTATCAAGAGCGAATAATATTTATTCTCGATGTCCAGAATGCCGGCCATAGCCATGACTACCTCATCCCTGAGGTACGGGGGCGGATCCGGCACCCTGAGCAAATCTAACAGCATGGGCAAAGAGTCGGTAAAGCCGAAAATGCCAATGGCCTCTACACCGGCAATTCGCAATCTGGGGTTTTGTGTTTCCATGACGATCTGTTCCAACTGCGGCTTAAACCCAATGTCCATTAGTTTTGCCAGGGCGATCATCGCCTCCCCGGCGAGCATATAATCGCTGGAAACGGCAAGTTCCCTTAGAAGGGGAATGGCCTGAAAAACGCCGTGATTCCCCAATGTGCGCGCTGACCTGTATGCCGTAGTAAATGGGTTGTTGATAATGTCATCCATAAGGGCGCGTTCGGCGTTTTCGTCAAGTGAGGGCAGGGCGTCAATGGCGCGGATGCTTTCCATGCGCACGGGCAGGCGCGGAGACTTTACCCTGGCAAGAAGGCCCTTAATTGCCAGACCGGAAGGAGAGTTATGCAGCGCCCCCAGAATTGCCTCTTCCATGCCCGAATCGTTTGTTTTATTCAGCTTATCCAGAAGGCTTATGGCCTTGAGTTCCCTGTAAGAAAACATTACTTCAAGAGCGCCCTTGAAAGGCATAGCCCCAAGGGGCACCAGCTTCCGCATAAGAAAAAGCGTTATACAGCCGATAACTATAAGAACTATATAGAGGATCCTGAAAGAGATAATTGAGGATCCGCTGACCGCCGCGGCGAAGTCAAGAAGCATGCCGCTTAAAACCAATCCGCCTGCACCGGCTATGCCAAAGCCGAAGAAATAAAGTATTCCCATATCCACCATCTGTTCCGATGGTACGAGGGCCATAAAGTAAGTCTGCATTATCCCTTCCGCCCCAAGCCAGCCGAAATTCAGGATAAAGAACATGAACGTAAAGTAGAGGGTTACGGTAGTAAAGTTATCGCCGATTGACGGCGGGAAAAAAATAACCGGAATCATGCCTACAACGCCCAGGATAACGCAGAAGCTGAATATGGGTTTTGCGCCAATCCTGTCTACAAGGAATTTAATGAGCAGGCCAACCATTAGATTTCCGAGTCCGCCAAACACAGCGTACAGAAAAATCATGCCGTCGCTTTGGGCGAAAATTTCACGGCCGTAAACCACTAGGAAGGTTCTGGACACGCCGGATATAAGAGCCACCATAAGCAAAATAAGAATGAAAAGGCGGATGGGAGGCTGGGTCATGCCCTCCTTAATAATTTCAACAAGTTTTTTATTTTTTTGACTTTCTTCCCGTTCCGGTTCCGGAATTCTGCCCACCAGAATTCCGCTGAATACTCCGGAGACTATCCCCACAGCCATGATAATCGCGTACAGAAAAAGCGGCGGGTCCCTTCCCAAAAGCATCGCGATAATAAACCCGGCGAACATCCCCACTGCGCTGTTAATGATCTGGATCTGCGTCATGTAGCTGCCGCGATCCGGGCCCTGGGAAAGGTGGCTCAATACCGGGTTGTTGGCGATCAACCCTATGCCGCGGATGACGTGAAAAAAGGCAACCCCGATAAAGATCAGAAAGAGAGCGAGATCCCTGTATCCAAAAGCAAAAACAAAAGGGGCAAAGAGCAGGGGGATCATGCCGATTGCCCGGCTTGCCCAGGTGAAGCTGTAAATTCTTATAATGGAAAACCGTCTGGATAAAATTTTTCCAAGGGGTAAAAAGAAGAAAGCAACGAAGAGTACCGCGCTGATAATACCTATATATGTGGAACTGGCCCCAAGGCGGAGGGCAAAAAGGGTTATAATATTGCCTGCTAAAAATGCCCATGAAATGGCGTTAAAAACATTGAATAAATTATAAGTATCCCTGGCTTTGCCAAGCCTGTAGGGAGAAAGCGTAGCAGGCATTTGTCTTTATCTAAATATACTAATCGTAAAGTTTAATGACAAGTTCCCGGCAGTAAATTTGTTCGCAAACGGCAAAACAATCCATAAGGGAAACATATCCGCCCATAGATTGTACAAAAAGAAAAAAAGTCGCTATTAGATGACATATGTCATTCAAAACAAAGCAAAACATTAAAACCGCCCCATAATCCTTATGCCAGAAAAAGCTGGAAATCCAACATGGCGCAAAAGGAGGCTTCCATGGATTGTGATACACCCTTGTCAGATTTTTACCGGTTGTACATCGAGGGGAATCTGCCAAAGAAGATTTTTGAAGGGAGGATATTTCAACATCTCCTTAATAACTTTGAAAAGTTCCGTATGTTTGGCGGAAACAGGGAACGGTGGAACGATTTTCTTTCCTGGCTTTATCCCCGTTTCGCCAGGGCAATTGATCTTTACCGCGATTTGGGTTCATCTTTTGACGCCTACATTACCGGCCTTGTAAACAGCGCAGCCAGAGAATACCGGTTCAGGGAGTCGGATCACAATATCACAGAATACGTTTGTTGGCGGGCCAAAGCGGAAGAAAATATACTTTGTGAAAAAGAGCCTGAATATCTTGAAGAGAAAAATACCGCTTCCATTCCGGATGATATAAATCCAAAACAGATTTTGTTTCTCCTTCTTAAATCGTATTTTTTTGTTTCAAACGAATTTATCGGGCAGGTGGCCAAGGCAATTGGGATGGATGTAAAAGTAGTTCAAGGCATGATCGATGAATTACGGGAACGGCGCGCCGAAAAAGAAGCTGATATTATGGATCTAAGAGAGCGGATCCACAGTCAGCACTACCGTTGTTTAGCCTACGAAAAGCGGATGCTCAACGCACAGCCAGGAACGGAACACCACGAAATGCTGAGAAAGCGTCTTGAACGTGCAAGGAAAAGATTCAAGACAATGAGAAAGCGTCTTTGCGGAATGAGAATGTCAGCCTCAAACCGCATGATAGCCGAAATCTTGGGTATCCCGAGGGGTACTGTTGATTCGAGCCTTTTTGCGATAAGAACCCGCCTTTCTTCCGGCCTTGAGGCAAATAAGTGAAAACCGCTTTTTTGTCAGCCTGCGGATGCACGGAAATCAATTTTCAAATAATTTACCACGAACCACGCGAACGCCACGAACCCTCACTCCGATATTTACCGTAAAACTCTCTTGATCCTTATTAATTTCATGGAATCTGAAGGTTAAAATGGTTTTTCTAACAGTAAGTTCGTGATGGTTTGTGTGGTTTGTGGTAAAATTGAATTCCGTGCTGCGGATGCACGGAAATCAATTTTCAAATAATTTACCACGAACCACGCGAACGCCACGAACCCTCACTCCGATATTTACCGTAAAACTCTCTTGATCCTTATTAATTTCATGGAATCTGAAGGTTAAAATGGTTTTTCTAACAGTAAGTTCGTGATGGTTTGTGTGGTTTGTGGTAAAATTGAATTCCGTGCTGCGGATGTTTTATCTCTTGTCAAAGGTCATTATATTTGCTACGTTTTTTTGGAAGTATTTTAATTCCAATTACATTACCAAAATCACACAAGGAGTTCTGTATGGCCCAACATCAGTTTCAGACCGAGGTAAGCCAGCTTCTTCACCTCATTATCCATTCCCTTTATTCCAACAGGGAGATTTTTTTGCGGGAATTGGTTTCAAACGCTTCCGATGCCCTGGACAAACTAAAATACCTTACGGTAGCGGATGAAACTTATAAGTCCCTTAGTTTCGATCCCAGAATCGATATTTCGTTCAACAAAGACAAAAAGACCCTTACGGTTTCCGACAACGGAATCGGGATGAACGAAGCTGACCTTGCCGATTCTCTTGGCACCATTGCCCGCTCCGGTACAAAGGCGTTTCTGGAAAAAATGTCCGCCGACGCGAAAAAGGATTCTAACCTTATCGGCCAGTTCGGGGTAGGCTTTTATTCGGCTTTTATGGTGGCGGATAAAATCGAGGTTGTCAGCCGCAAAGCCGCGGAAGAAGCCTCCTGGAAATGGACAAGCGACGGCAAGGATGGCTATGACATAGAGCCCTATGGCCGCGACAGCCAGGGCACGACCGTAATCCTACACCTTAACGAAGATGGGCTCGAATTCGCCAACCGCTGGTCAATCGAAGACATCATAAAGCGCTATTCCAACCACGTGGCTTTTCCCATTTACCTTACCTACGATGAAAAGGAATACGACGATAAAGGGAATGAAAAAGGCAGTAAAACTAAATGCGACAGGATCAATTCCGGTACTGCCCTTTGGCGGCGCGCCAAATCAGAGCTTAAAGATGATGATTACAAGGAATTTTACAAGAGCCTTGGGCACGATTCCGACGATCCGCTTTTTTATATTCACACAAAAGCCGAGGGAACCCTTGAGTACTCAACCCTTTTTTATGTTCCCCAAAAAGCGCCGTTCGATCTGTACCATGTGGATTACCACCCGGGCGTAAAGCTTTACGTTAAGCGGGTGTTTATCACCGATGATGACAAGGAGCTAATGCCAACCTGGCTTCGTTTTATCCGCGGGGTTATCGATTCAGAAGACCTCCCGCTCAACGTGAGCCGCGAGATCCTTCAGCAAAATAAAATACTGCTCAACATTAAAAACGCTTCGGTTAAAAAGATACTCTCGGAGTTTAAGGCTCTGGCTGACAAGGCTGCCGCTGGAGACGAAGAGGCGAAGAAAAACTGGGAAACCTTCGTCAGCCAGTTTAACCGGCCTTTGAAAGAAGGGCTGTACCAGGACTATGCTAACCGCGAGGCGATTCAGGACCTTGTCAGGTTTAAAAGCTCGTCCGTGGAAGGCTGGGTCAGTTTTACCGACTATGTTTCGCGGATGAAAAGCGATCAAAAGAACATCTACTTTATTACAGGGGGTGACGAAAAAACCCTTAAAGCCTCTCCGCTTTTGGAGGCTTACACAGCCAAGGGCATCGAAGTACTCATTATGGATGATGAGATTGACGACATCGTGATACCTTCTCTGCACAGTTACAAAAAGGAAGTTCCTGGTGCGGACGGCAAAACGGAAGCGCAAACCTGGGAGCTAAAGGCCGTGAACCGTTCCGGGGCTGACGAAGAGCTGGGAGAAAAGGCGGACAAGGCGGCGGAAAAGGAAATAAAGCCTGTCATCGAAAAAATTAAAAAGGCCCTGGGCGATAAGGTAAAAGACGTTAAGCTTTCCCGCCGCCTTCACGATTCCCCCTCCTGCATCGTTGCCGACGAAAACGATCCAACTCTGCAAATGGCGCAAATGCTCAAGGCGCTGGGCCAGTCCGAAATGACCGACATCAAGCCAATTCTGGAAGTAAACGGCGAACACCCCATTGTCACGCGGCTTAAGGAAACCGAAGACGAAGAGCGAATAGCCGATATTGCCGGCGTACTGCTTGATCAGGCGCTATTGGTTGAGGGGATAAAGCTGAAGGAACCTGCAGATTTCGTTAAGCGAATGAATCGGCTGTTGTCGGGGAGCTTTTAGAGACATTAATTTATACTAAAAACCCACTTGTTTTTTTTATTTGGTTCCCGATAATATACTAACTGGATATTTTGGAGAAAGCAATGTGGCACTTTAGGTTTTCAAGGACAGTTTTGTTAATTTTAGTCTTTGTTCTTACTTTTTTTGCTTGTACTTTAGATGAAACTCAGCCCGTAAGGGAAAATATTAGCTTAAAAGCCGTGTCCGTGCCGGAAGGTATCAGCCTGTACTTTGACAGCATTCCCCCCAATACAACATGGGTTTATGTTGAATACTATGATTGGGGTGGAAAGGATACCCCTGAAAATTATTATGACGGTACAAGCAATTATGCGTATATTCAGGAAACCCCGATATTAGAACGGCTTAAAGAAACACATACATTAATTCTGCCCTTTGTTCAGGCAGGTCACAAGTACAAAATTTATGCGGTATTTTTTTTAACCAAAGAGGGTGAAACGCAAACCGAAGATAATAAACCAATATGTTTGGAAACAGAATGTATCGCGGATAATGGTATTTATTGCGACCGGAGCATTGAATTAAACTTAAATGATACCCAAACCATTGTTAAGTTATCTTCAAGACCGCAATTTTCGTCAGAAGTACAATTTGCCCCTACTGAAACAAGTTATAAACTAACTTTATTGTATAGCGGAACCGGTGCAAAATTTGCGACAATAGGTATAGGCGATAAAATTTCAAAAAATATTCTTTTCGGTGACGGCTTATCCTGGAATTTTGAACCGGAAATGTCTGATTATTTAAAAGAAGGCAGCCAAATAAAAAGCGGCGTTAATTATCCTGCTTATTTTAAGGCATACAGTAACATCATTTATAATGATATTACCTGGTCGGTAGAAATAGCAAAAAGCAAGGAATTTATTTATTCATTATAGCTGTGTTGACAAATGTGGGACAATACGGCACAATTTAAATATGTTATAGGAGAAAAATGTGCATGAAATTTGTTACAGTAAGGGATTTTAGGACAGGATCTGCCAATATTTGGGCAACATTACCCCAGGAACAGGAAATGATTATCACAAATAACGGGAAACCTGTAGCTTTATTGACCCCAATAAGTGATAAAACCCTTGAGGAAACTCTTTCGGCTGTCAGGAGAGCAAAAGCAATAAATGCGGTTAAACTTTTGCAACAGCAATCTGTAAGAAATGGCACTGATAAAATGACTTTGGAGGAAATAAACGCTGAGATAAAAAGAGCCTGGAAAGAACGTAAAAATTGAAAGTAGTATTAGACACAAATATTGTTGTTTCCGCCTTGTTATCTCCGCAAGGATTATCCGCAAAATTATTGAATCTTATGTTCGATAAAAAATTAACGATAGTTTATGACAATAATATTTTTGCTGAATATTTGGAAGTTCTCAATAGAGACAAATTTATGTTGGACAAAGAATTAGTTAATTTGCACGGAATTCAATTTTCAAATAATTTACCACGAACCACGCGAACGCCACGAACCCTCACTCCGATATTTACCGTAAAACTCTCTTGATCCTTATTAATTTCATGGAATCTGAAGGTTAAAATGGTTTTTCGAACAGTAAGTTCGTGATGGTTTGTGTGGTTTGTGGTAAAATTGAATTCCGTGGTTAATTTGGTTATAGATTTTATTTCCAAAGAGGGAGAATATATAATAGCGAAATTTCAAAATATACAATTTATTGATGAAGACGATAAAGTATTTTATGAAGTATATAAAGGTGGAGACGTTGATTTTTTAATCACAGGGAATAAGAAACATTTTCCCAAGGAGAAAAATATAGTAACGGTGAATGAATTTTTTAAGGACTATGAAACAAAAAAAGAGGAATAAAACATGAATGAAATTATTGGATATTTTTCAATAAACAGCGGAACCATATTGGTCATATTTAATGTATTTGAAAAATATCGCAATATTTCACAGGATTTATTTGCAATAGTGAAAAGGTTTGAGTCCGTTAAAGAAGCGCTAATTCCAACAGGCGACGAATTTCTAATTAGCCACGCAATTGATAATTATGTAAAAATAGAAAAACAGGCATATTTTTCAATATACACTGACAAAGCTCCAAATAAAATAATTCCTATTGAACTGAATCTCGCGAATTATAGAAAAAGACATGGAAACGTTAAATCTCTGTCATGATTTTTTGAAAAGTGAGATTGAAAACATAAATAATTTAATTGATGAAGAAATATACATTGCAAAGCATTAAGATAATGTAATAGGGTTTGGTATAGTAGAATATCAAAAAATCGTTGACATATACGCCAGTATTGTGATGATCGTAAGAGAAGAATATCGGCAAAAAGGATATGGCGCGAATATTTTGAACGGGCTAAAAAATATTGTTAAAGCGGATGGAAAAATCCCTGTTTCAGGCTGTTGGTATTATAATCATAACTCAAGAAAAACAATAGAAAGCGCCGGGGCATTTTCAAAAACAAGGTTATTAAGATTCTATTTTTGATGAGACTATCTTACGGCGCTATTTTCCATTTAGGTACTATTGACAAAAGCCGGGGTTTCGGCATTGATTTTTGAAAAGGCTTATCATGTTGGAAAATATTGATCTTGTACGACAAACAGTTGAAAAACACAAACCTATCGCTGTTAAGCTGAGCGATGAGCTTGCGGCGGCCCCTGAGCTTTCAGGCGAGGAGTATGAGGCAAGCAGGAAAATCGCCGGAATTTTAAAAAAGGCCGGTTTTGCGGTTGAGTATCCGTTCGACGGCCTGGAAACAGCGTTCAAGGCAACGCTCGACAACGGCGAAGGGCCGTCCGTGGCGCTTATGGTCGAGTACGACGCGCTGCCGGGAATAGGTCACGGCTGCGGGCATAATTTACACGGGGCGATGTCGGTTTTGGCCGGCTTGGCGTTGGCTGATCTAAAAAAAATATTCTCCGGTAAGTTGTACGTTATCGGCACTCCTGATGAAGAGAAAAAGGGCTCCAAAATCAAGATGGCGTCTGACGGTGTTTTCGACGGCATGGACATCGCGATAATGATACACTGTTCGTCAGAAATATCTGTGCCGGCCAAGGCTTTTTTGTCATTAATGGACTGCAATTATACGTTTACCGGGCAAACCGCCCATGCCTCCGCCGCCCCCTGGAAAGGCCGAAACGCTTTGACAGCGGCAAGAAAATTCTTGGACCTGCTTGATGCGCGGCGCGAAAGCTATACGCCCGATATGCGGGTAAGCTCAATCATCGTAGACGGCGGGGAAACGCCGAATGTGATTCCTGAAACGGCTGTGGTAAAAGTTGAGTTTCGCGCTCAAACGGCGGCAGGGTTAAAAAGGGTCGAGGATATTGTGCTTAAGTGCGCGAAAGGCGCGTCAATCGCGCTTGATTGCAAAATGAATTGGGAATATGACTTTCCTATTGCTTACTTTGATCTCTTGCCGAACGATACAGTTGAAAATGCTGTGCGCGGGATATTTGACGATCTCGGTATAAGTTATAAGACAGGTCTGCCGCCAACCGGTTCTTCGGACGTGGGGAATGTAAGTTATCGCTGTCCTGTATCGCACCCGGCATTGGCTATTGCCGATGAACCTTTAATTGGTCACACCGTTGAATTCGCTGCCGCTACACAAAAGCCGCGTGCGTATGAACGACTCGCAACAGGAGCCAGGGCTTTGGCGCATCTGGCGCTGCGTACATGGAATGACGCGGATTTCCGAAACTCTATGAGAAGCGAATTTGAGCGCCGCAAGGCGGCTGTTAGCCGTTGCGATGATGAATAATTACTCAAACTGCTGTTTGCTTGACTGTATCATTTTTCAACAATTTATTCCCAAACGCCAAGTTCTATAAGGCTTTTAGTAACCTCATCCTGCCAGCCCGCGTTTGCCCTTGGATTAGCGGGACTTGGATGAAGAATTTTAGCGGCAGAAAATTCATGCTTGATCTGTTCTTTTACCGCGCGTATTCTTTTTTCCGCGAAGCCCCCGATGCCGATTACCCATTCAGGTTCAAGCAGCTCTATTGTTTCGACAAGGGCGCGGTCGCAAATTTCAAACAGGGGGATACTTTCATCCGCTGGAAGTTTGTCAGGTGTAACATTCGCGCCGGATGGCTCCATAAAAACTAGGGGGCAGTAATTTGCGACAAAATGCCCGCGAAAAAATTCCGCCGGCGTCTTGAAGCGCTCGCGAAAAAGACCCCAGAGGCGGCGGCCTGAAACCTCTGACCTCGCGCAGGCAAAGCCCTCAATCGGACGCTTTGGGTGTTCTTTTTCAGGCTTGCCCACCGCCGCATTGATGCCAAGCCAGTCACGCACGGCGGCGACTTCCCCGAAAGGAACGCCGGTCTGCGCCATGCCCCAGGGCCCCGGGTTCATACCCAGAAAAATCACCTTTTTTGTGGAAGCGCCGGCAAGTTCAAGGTACAGGTTATAAGGCCGAACCGCGTAAACAAGGGGATTGTATACCGCCTGCACCTTTGAACCAAAACTCAAAGCAGAGCATTTCGCCGCGAGAACAGAGCTAATCTTTTTTAGTTCGGTGATAGTATCTTTATTAGCCATCGCGCCTATTTGAAATCCAACTCGACTGCGCCGGAAGGTCTGATTCTCAAAACCGTAAGAACTCCAATTCCAAAAACACCTTCCATTAGGTTGCGATAATCAATTAGCCTTTCCATTGGGATATACGCCTGAATTGTTCCGGCAAAACCTCCGCCGTGTACCCGGCAGGCGCCTTTGCCCCCCGCAAGAAAATTTTTCGTTAAAGCCAGAGCAAGGCTCATTCCCTGCTCAGTGGGTTTTTTATGCGGATATATATTTTGCAGCAATTCCCAGGACGAATCCCCGGACTCGTTGATAAGGGTCAAAAATTTATCTATAGCATTTTCTTCAAGCGCTGCAAGCATTGCGTCCACCCTGCGGTTTTCACTGAAAAAGTGCATGGCTCTTAGAACCGCCCGGTCGCCGGCAGCGTTCCGTAAACCCGGCAAGCGGGAAAAGAATGTTTTTTCGTCCAGTTCCCTAAGCACATGTTTTCCAAAGAAAGAAGCGACTGCCTTCATTTCGGAGGGGATTGCCGCGTAGTCGGCGGTAAGATCCGCGTGGCTTCCTTTTGTATTAACAATGCAAAGGGCAAAACCCGCAGAAGCCGGATCGAAGCCAAGTTCCCTTACCTGAGGGTTATTGGGGTCTTCAAAGTCTATGGCTACCGCCCCGCCGGTCGCACAGGCTGTTTGATCCATCAGGCCGCAAGGTTTTCCAAAGTAGACATTTTCCGCTTTCTGTCCGATTTTAGCCAGCTCAAGGGCGCTTGTTTTTCCGTCCCCGTAAAGGCTGTCAAAGATTTTTCCAATTAGAACCTCAATCACCGCGCTGGAAGAAAGTCCAGAGCCGGACAGAACCATGTTATCCGCGTTGGCGGTAAAACCGCGCAGCGGAAGTTTCCGTGCGGCTAGCTCCACCGCAATGCCGCGTATAAGAGCTTCGGTATTTCCCTTTTCTTCCTGCCTTACGGAATGATCTGAAATATCCACTTTTACGTCAGGATGGCCTTTGGAACGGAAAAAAACCTGCGTATCCAAACGCGGCGCGGCTATCGCCACGGCGTCAAGCTGAATCGAAGCGGCAAGCACTTTGCCCCTGTTATGATCGGTGTGGTTCCCCCCAAGTTCGGTACGGCCTGGAACCGAGAAAACGCGCAAATCCCCGGAGGTTTCAGGGAATTCTTCACTGGAGAAGCCCTGTATAAGCCCTTCAATTAAGCGGCCGTAACGCAGCCTGGCGGCATCTACGCCTTCAGCGCCGTATAATGACGAAAACAGCTCCGTTGCCTTTGGGGTGTTAATTTTATTAAGAAGCTCTATTCCAGTCATAATCTCAGATTGTAATGAAGGCGGCGAAGCATTTCTAGTATAATTGAAATCAAGTATGATTTTGTGTATTATCCTCAACGTACAGCAGGTAATTATGGAATCAATTTTTTCAATTGCGTATTTAATAACAGTCATTACGCTTGGTTGCTTAATTATCCGGCGGAACAAGTCCAATAGGCAATACAGGGTGTTCGGAATTATGACGTTAATACTCGGCTGTGGCGATGCTTTCCATCTTGTACCCAGAATTATTGCTCTTAACACTACCGGTTTGGAAAACTATACCGCCGCTCTTGGTTTTGGCACTTTGGTTGCATCCATCACCATGACCCTGTTTTATGTGATGCTGTACCATGTTTTGAAAATGCGTTACAAAGCAACGTGGAATGCCATGACCATTTTTGTTTATGCGTTAGCAGTCGTTCGGATTGCGCTTTGTTTGTTCCCGCAGAACAGGTGGCTAAGCCACGATTCTTCTCTGGAATGGGGCATTTACCGGAATATCCCATTCACTGTTTTGGGATTGCTGATGATAGCGATCAGTTTCCAAATGGCTAGAAAAATGAACGATACTGTATTTCGTTTTTTGTGGCTTGCCATTCTGCTTAGTTTTGGCTTCTACATCCCCGTTGTGCTTTGGGCAAACGTAAATCCCATAATCGGAATGTTAATGCTTCCTAAAACTTGCGCTTATGTGTGGATTGTATGGATGGGTTTCAGGGGTAAAGGCAAGCAAGATTAATGTTTTGAAGGGGCCTTGTCTATTGCCAATTGCAGTGTTGAAATAATGACCGCTGTTTTCTATAATAATAAAGCATAGCAATAAACTCAGGGGGACAATATGCCGGAACCAGCAAAACGCGATCCTAAAGCGCCGAAATTTTTGGAAGTAACCATCAAAGACAGCGAAGGCAAAGTGTGGAGCACTATCTATGCCCATACAAAAGATTTTTCTACAGGCTCGGTGGGCTTTTATGCTTCTGATAAAGTTACCAACCCCGAAAGCGGTGAGCGCTATCAGACTGGTTTAAGCTTTACCCTTATTGGCTCTAAACCAGGGAAGTAGGGTACTTTTAAAAACCATAATTTATCGCTGAGTTCACAACAATAAACAACCTAAACAAAACTGGAAAGGGCGGTCAGGGGCAGGGCGGGGCATTCTCTTTGCTCCGAATCATTTCTGCAACGCCTTCGTGCGCAAGCCTTCGGCTTTCTGGACACGAAGGCGGGGGTTTGTCCAACCCCCATTTTCTCGCTTGTCGCAAAAGGTCATGCCCCGTCCTGCCTCCGACTGCCCATGAGCAGTTTTATTCCGTATATTTTTACGATGGACGCATGACAAATCATGGTTTCTTCAGCTAAAATAGGTCTACATTTCATCCCGCTAACGCAAGCAAGATCACTTGGTTTGGTGAAATGCAAAACATTACTGAATGTAAAACCTATTTTGTTCGAATAAATTTTGGCTTGTCTGAAGCCGCCGCGCAAAGCCTTGCAAGGGCGCACGGCGTGCGAAAGAAAGGGTCAGGCCAAAGCCTGCGTAAGTAGAGGCCACGACCGTCTAGTGTACTGTAAAATACATACAACTAAATGATAATATGATAATATGGAGGCATGAAAGCGCTACAACCACAAGTAAATGAAGAAGACAAAGAGTTAATGGAAAAGCTGTTATCAGCAGGGCACAT
>Ga0268262_10000307_pt1 | contig 65687 bp, 70 predicted proteins | sample TergutNc150P3_FD_190354 | JGI IMG/M metagenome (GOLD analysis project Ga0268262, IMG submission 190354) | Nasutitermes corniger P3 segment gut microbial community from laboratory colony in Florida, USA - Nc150 P3 (SPAdes) (version 2) | ecosystem: Host-associated > Arthropoda: Insects >... | reverse complement strand
TTCGTCTCCTGTAACATATAACAGCCTTTCGTTAGCTGTCTGTATCGCGTTATCCATCTTTAACACCTCCTCCAACAATTCGGGCGTACTGTTTCTGTCAAACCATGTCAGCCAATGGCTAAGGGAATCATTTAATTTTCCCTTCATCTTTCTGTATTTTACCATATTTATAAAGTGTATTTCCAGAGAATTTGTCAGAATTACATCCCTATCATTGTCATCGCGCAGGTGAAAACAACTGTGAAAAGAATGGGTATTGATATAATCGAAGTCAACTATGTTAATTGCTATCACGTCAGGGAGTTCAATGTAATCCTGTCCCTTTTTCAGGCTTTTGATAAATTCCTCGCTCCAGTAAAACAGGCTTCTTTTGTCCATATTATGTTCGTTACGAAGCTGGACTTCTACATTGACCTTTGTTTTGCCATGCAAGACGGCTCTTACGTCTAATGTAACCGACTTGTCGCCTAATTTTTCCGGCGTAAATGTTTTATCTTCCAGGATTTCAATAGAGGTGAACTTATCATCTCCTGTTTTTCCCAGAACCGCATTGATAAAGCCCAGAAGTTGGACTTCATCGCCCTTTTCTCCCATAACTTTGTAGAAAAGGAAGTCGTTGAGCGGGTCGTACAATGACGACCTTGTAATTAATTTATTCATACTCCTATATGTATTCGAACTCTAGGTTTTGCTTGACCGAAAATGAAAATTTTTTGAAAAAATTTCACACAAAGAGCACAAAGGTTAGAAGATCACAAAGAAGAAGGAAGAACAGAGATAATTGTCCGAAGGCAATGCGCGGCCTTCACGCTAAGATAACGGACAAAAACCTTTAATCCCCTTTGTGAACCTCAATCGAGACCGAAGGTTGAAGATTCCCCTCTTGCTCTTTGTCCCTTCGTGATCTTTGTGTGAGTCTTTTCGCTATAAATTATCAAAAAAAATTGATATTTTCTTGAAATCCGTATTTTAATTCTTTAAACTTAAGATAATGGACAAAAAAATATGATGAAAAAGCTGTTTTTTACATTATTTCTTATTTTTACCCTGTTTTTGCCGCTTTCGGCGCAGGTAAGATTGGGAAATTTTTCTCAGAAAGGAGTCGCTACTCAGGAAATGAAAGACGATGGGCTTGTCGCCGCACATTCATCGCTTCCATTAAACACAATCATAAAAGTAAAAAATGAAGCTAATAGCAAAGAAGTAGACGTAAAAATTACCAATAGAATACCCAATTCGCCCGCTCGAATTATCGATCTTTCGGCGGCGGCGTTTAAAGCGCTTGATTTAAAAAAAGGCGGCACTGTAACAATTTCTGTAAATGCGCCCGCTGCTGCCGCAACTACGACGCTGCCCAGAGTCGCAACGGGGAGTAATGGAAACGGAAACGGAAATGTTCAAGCTGATACTACGAGTCAAACGCCGGGTGTCGTCGTCCTTCAACCCGGGGTTTCGCAGTCAGTTCCTGTACAAACAACTACTGCGCCCGGTACTACAGTAACCTCAAGCCAGTTGCCCGGGATAAATGTTGTGGTAACAACTACCACTCCAATTACTACTCCTCCTGCTCCTGCTCCTGCTCCTGCCGCTCCCGCTTATCCTCCTCCCTATCCTCCGGCTTATCCGCCAACGTATCCTCCTCCTGTTTATCCTCCCGCTTATTCAAGAAACGAACCATATAACGGTGACAGAATTATAGTAATTAACACTAATCCCGGCCCTGCTTATCCGCCGCCCGCTCCCGCGCAAGTACAGCAAGCGCCTGCGCCCGCACAAGCTCCCGTGCAAGTACAAACACAAGCGCCTGCGCCCGTATTTATTCCTATCCCTGTGCCTGTACCTGCGCCCGAACCTGCGCCTGCCGCTTCTACACAGAGTAATAGCGCGTATTTGGCATGGATGATGGCGATGACTATAGAAGCGCGCGAGGCAAGAGCGGCGCGTGAAGAACGTGAAATTCGCGAGGCGAGGGAAGCGCGAGAGGCGCGTGAAGCGAGGATTGCCCGCGAAGAGCGTGAAGCAAGAGAGATTCGCGAGGCGAGAGAAGAAAGGGAAGCGCGAGAGGCGCGTGAAGCAAGGTTTGCCCGTGAAGAGCGTGAGGCAAGAGAAGCCCGTGAGGCGTTGGAATTGTATTAAACGGAGGAAGTAAAATTTATTATATTAAGGTGTGTTTTCTTGCAAATGACTTCAGCATTCCTTAAAATATATATGGAGGGTTTAATAATAGGAGAGTTATCACTATGAAACGGCTTTTTTTTGCTTTTTTATGCGTTGCAATTGTATCCCATCTTACGGCTCAGACGAGTCTTGGGGATTATTCCGTGCGCGGAGTTGCCAGCCAGGAGATGACTCAACAGGGACTTGTAGGGGCGCATCCAAGCCTTCCCCTTAATTCAAAAGTAAAAATTACCAATCCCAAAAATGGCAAAGAAGTAGAAATTACCATTATAGAACGTATCGATCCTTCGTTAAGCAGAATGATTGATATTTCGGCGGCCGCCGCAAACGCTTTACAATTCAAAGCGGGCGAACAGGTAATTATTACTGTAAGCGCTCCGCCGCGTCCTATAGCGCAGCCTCCGCGTCAACAGGAACCAATAGTTGATCTGTTGGAACCTGTTTTTATTGCCAGAGAAACAAATCAACCCGATACAGCCGCGCAAACAATTCCGCAATCAACTCCGCAAACATCAACACAGTCAACGCCGCAAACAACTACGCAAACAACGCCGCAGACAACTACACAGTCAACTCCGCAAACAACGCCGCAAACAACTACACAATCGACTCCGCAAACTACAACGCAGTCAAACGGACAAACTGTCGTACAAAAGCCTCCTTTAAGCGGACAGGAACCGGTTGTCAGGGATGAAAGTACAAACGGAGATAGGGAACCTGCGAGTACGGCAAGCGTTCAACCTTTGCCTGACATAAAACCGGGTGAAGGTTACTATCCTGATTTTTTTATTAATGATCCAACTATCGCAAGCGCTCTTCTTTCCGGCGCTAATGGCAATGATCCCGAATTTCTTGCGTGGTTAATGGTTATGGCTGTTGAAGCAAGGGAAGCGCGGGATGCAAGAGAGGCAAGAGAAGCGCGTGAGGCAAGGGAAATAAGGGAGATTAGAGAAGAGCGCGAGCTTAGAGAAGCAAGGCTTGCAAGAGAAGCGCGTGAAGCAAGAGAGTTAAGGGAAGCAAGAGAAGCCCGTGAGGCAAGAGAAGCGCGTGAGGCAAGAGAGGCCAGGGAAATAAGAGAAGCCAGAGAAAGGCGTGAAGCTGCAGCCAGAGCGGCGGCGGCGCAGAAAGAAGCGCAAGCCGCGGCGGCTCTGATTGCCGCGCAAGTTGCAGCTCAGACAGCCGCTCAAATTGCAGCTCAAACAGCCGCTCAAGCTGCCGTTCAAACGGCTGCTCAGCCTGCGGTGCAACCGGCGGCTCAGCCTGCGGTACAACCGGCGGCGCAAACAGCGGCTCAAGCCGACCAACCTGAAGCAACAAGCGCTCCTAATAATCAGACAAATCAGCCTGCCATAAATTTACCTTCCACAGAAAGACCGAAAATAGATCCATGGCCGTTAAATCCGGGTATGCTTGAACCTGTTTCCAGAGGAGCGGCTCAGTCTTCGGATTTAAGAATTTCCTCCAATCAGTCGCAGGCTGTTCAAAATCAACCGCAAAGACAGGAAACGGTTAATCTTGAACCTGTAAGGCCGGAATCTTTACTTATAATTCCCGGTTTGCCCGACAGACATTCCGGCAAGTTTTATAAATTGCAAATTGGCGCGTTTTCATCGCAGGATATCGCAAACAGAACGGCGGCGCTTCTTAAAAATTCAGGTTTTAATGCGGAAATTGAGTATTCCGGCACAATTTATCGTGTTTTTGCCTCAAAAATATCCTCTGCTGACGTACATTCCGCGTCGATCAGGCTGGGGTCTTTGGGATTTGGTCAGATTTGGGTCAAAGAGTAAATTTCTACTTGATCATTAATACAAATGTATGATATATTAGAATAAAGATGGAGGATATTCCAAGTGGCGACAAAAGCAGAAGTTAATAAGTCGGAGTCTAGTCAATTAGTTACTTTCCACCTCGGAGAGGAACTGTACGGTGTTAATATAATGGACGTTAAGGAAATTGTCCGTGTACAGGCAATTCGTCCAATTCCCAATGCGCCGGTTTATGTAGAGGGAATATTCAATCTTAGAAGTGAAATTATTCCAATCATCAGTCTGCACAAACGTTTCCATTTAAAGAAATTGGCGGTTTCCGAAGAAGATGAATTGTTGTCAGGCTTTGTTATTGTCGATATAGACGGAATAAAATTGGGGATCATTATTGACAGGATTTCGCGGGTAGTAACAATAGAAAAAGATGAAATTCAGCCGCCGCCGCAGATGTTTTCCGGTATTGGCGCCGAGTATATTCAGGGAGTTGTTCATCAGGAAGAAGGATATTTGATTATTCTTGATATAAGAGACCTCTTTAATCCAAAAGAACTTAAGAAAATTTCCGAACTTAGAAGATAGCTCAACGCGGGTTTGATTTCGGGTAACGCATGAAAATAGAAATTTATTCTCCCACAATCAGGCGTAAGGAAATGGATTCTGTCTTAACCGCGATGGTAGAAGAAAAAATCGGTCCGGGGGAGCGGAGCCGCCTGTTGATTCAAACCGCGAAAGAACAGCTTCATTTTGATTATGCCCTCGCCCTGCGAAGCCCCGCCGTCGCCTTGTTTACGGCGCTTAAAGCGCTAAACTCTCAAAGCGGCCGGGATAATTCCGTAGAGGGACAACCGGCGGCTGTTAACAAAGCGGCGGTAATTTCCGCGCTTTCTCCGCGGTATTATTTGCAGGTGTTACAGGATTTGAACATAACGCCCCTGTACTGCGACGTAAGTTATGATTTCCCGTGCATGAGCAGGGAATTAATCGAAAATACAATCGCCAAGAAACCGCAGGGGCTTGAAATTTGCGCCATTGTTCTTCATCACACTCTTGGCTTTACTCCCGACTCAGCATCCATTGCCGAATTGGGCATTCCCGTAATCGAAGATATTTCGCAAAGTTACGGAAGCTGGCTTAAACCAATTAGTAAAAAAGACAAACAGCAAGATGAAGCGCCGTCCTCTTCAGTCAAATCTGAAAAAGAAGAGCCTGTCGTAAAGTTTAGCGGAGTCTTCTGCATACTGGGTCTTGAAGAAAGGGATATGCTCACCTCCGGCGGGGGCGCTTTGCTTTTTGCGATGAACAGGAAAGAGGGAATGTTACTGCGCAATTTCGCGGGGTTAGCTGACGAGTATCTTCTGCCCGACATTAATTCCGCGCTTGCCATTGTCCAATTTAAAGAGCTGCACCGCAATATTACAAAAAGGCATGAGATAGCGGAAGTTTTTATTCAGGCAAGCCTGCGGACAAGGCACAAACGTTTTATCCCCATTAATGAAAATGAATACTGTAATTATTCGTTTTCGCTTGTTTTGGAAACGGGGCTTAAAGACGTAACATCTTACGCCCGAAAAAAAGAAATTGAAATACAGAACGCGTTTGAAAATACAATAGCGGGCTCAGTTCATTGCGATAACTGTCCTGTAAGCGGTTCGCTTGTAATGCGGACAGTTCTCTTTCCGATGTATCCGCGGCTACGTTCCCAGGATGTGGAGCGGGTGTCGCGACTTATAATGACTCTTCCATAGGAGCTTTTTATGGGTAAAAAGGCGGTTCTATTTGTAAATGTCAATAAAAAAAACACGGTTGTAGCCGCGGATGAAATAAAAACCGAATTGGAAAAACGCGGAATTGAAGTTGCCGTTTTTTCCATTAAAGACAAATCTACAAGTCTGTCAGAAGACGGATCTCCCCTGCCTAATGAAAAGTGGGACATAGCTTTTTCCCTTGGCGGGGACGGGACAGTGCTGTACACGGCGCGGAGCGTAGCCCCTTTGGGAGTGCCTATAATGCCAATCAATCTTGGTACGTTGGGCTTTGTTGCGGAAGTAAATAAAAAAGACTGGCTTGACGTTTTCTTAAAATGGGAAAAAGGAGAAATTACCCCCACGCGCAGATGTATGCTTGATATTTCCGTGGAGCGTGAATCTAAAATAATAAAAAATTACTTCTGCCTTAATGACGCTATTATTTCTTATACGGATATAGCGAAACTTATTAAACTTAACGCGCATATAGCGGGCGCGGAAATAGTCTCTTACAGGGCCGATGGGATTATTGTCGCGACTCCCACGGGCTCAACAGCCTATTCCATGTCGGCAGGCGGGCCGATTTTAGATCCGGAACTGGAAGCGCTGATACTCAACCCAATCTGCCCGTTCGCCCTTTCAAACAGGCCGTTTGTGCTTCCTTCGAAGCAGACGCTTACTATAGCCGTGGCAGAAGAGCAAAGATCGGGCGTAGTTTTAATGGTTGACGGACAGGACACGTTCCCCCTTGAATGTAAAGATAAAGTTCACATTAAGCAGGCCCCTTTCGGCGCGGAATTGATTTTTAACGGACGGTCGATTTACTATCAGGCGTTAAGGACGAAACTTTTCTGGTCAGGGGACGCGAATGCTTGAAGAGCTTTCTATCAGAAATTACGCTCTTATTGATTCCATTACGCTTTCTTTCCGCCGCGGTTTTAATGTTCTGACAGGCGAGACGGGCGCGGGCAAATCGATCATTGTCGGCTCTTTAAGTTTTTTAATGGGCGCGAAGGCGGAGACGGATGTTATTCGCTCAGGATGCGAAGAAGCCGCCGTTTCAGCCGTTATATCCGTAAATAAAAACAACGCCGACGCAAACGAATGGCTTAAAGCGCGCGATATTGAATGTGAAGAAGATACCGTTATTGCGCGCAGAAGCATTAAAACCTCAGGCAGGGGATCTGTCTTTATTCAAAATGTTCCCGTAACGCGTCAGGATTTATCGGAGTTCATGGGGCTGTTATTCGATCTTCACGGCCAGCATAACCACGAATCACTTTTGCGCAAAGAGAACCACCGCCGCTATCTGGACAGTTTTGCCGGAATTGAAAACGAAGTTAAGGAGTTTTCAGCGCTTTTTGTAGAACTGACGGACAAGCGCAAAACTATGGAGGCTTCCCTTAAAAGCGAGCGGGAGAGGGAAGACAGGCTTGAAATTTTAAATTATGCCGTGGATGAGATTACCAAAGCCGCGATTCGCGCGGGAGAGCTTCGCGAACTTGAAAACGAAGCGCAGAAATTATCCGACTTTGAAAAATTGGCGGGATTTATAAATACCGCGGCCTCCTGTTTTACGGAGGGAGAACAATCGGCGTTAAGCCTTACGCGAAGGGCGAAGAACGCCCTTGACGGCGCGTCTTTGGTTGATTCGTCGCTTGGGGAAATAAACAGAAGATTCGAGAACCTGTACTATGAAGCGGAGGATATCGCCTCGGAATTCCGCACTTACAAAGAGAACCTCGCTTTTGATCCGCAAAGGCTTGAAGAAGTAAATGAACGTCTTGCGTTCCTGAATAAATTAAAAAAGAAGTATGCCAAGGACAGCCAGCCTGGAAATGAAGAAGAAGCGGTACTGTTATACAAAACAAACGCTCAGGCGGAAATAGAAGCGCTTTGCGGCGCTGAAGAAAACAAGGGCAAATTAAAAGAGGCGATTGGCGTTTTGGAAAAAGCGATTGTTTCAAAAGCGCAGGTGTTAAGGGAAAAACGAACAGCCGCCGCCGTAAAATTAAGTCAACTGATAACTGAAATATTAAAAAACCTCGGAATGCCGAACGCCCGCTTTAAAACTTCGGTTTTGCCGAAGCAAAATGAAGGGCAACCGACTTTTGGACCTTATGGTGCCGAAGATATCGATTTTTTAATTTCCGCAAATACGGGCGAGCCGCTTAAAGACTTGGCAAAAATAGCCTCCGGCGGAGAACTTTCAAGGGTAATGCTGGCGATTAAAACCGCTCTTTTGTCCGATACGCGGCGCGATGAAACGGAAAGCGTTGAAACTCTCGTCTTTGACGAGATTGACACGGGTATTGGCGGGGAAGTCGCCCTGAAAGTCGGTGAGTATCTGACAAAAATCGGTAAATTTAAGCAAATTTTCTGCGTAACACATCTAGCGAGTATCGCCGTTCGCGCCGATAATCATTTTAAGGTAGAAAAAAGAACCGAAGGAGGCAGAACCTACACCGGAATCGGACCGTTAAGCGCCGAAGGACGGAAAAAGGAGATTGCCAGGATGTTGGCGGGAGACGCGGGAGAAGCCGCTATTGCCCACGCCGACGATTTGATTCAGAAATACGGAAAACGGAGCGGTTGATGGCTAAGATTACCGACCAGGAAAAGTCGATATACTACGATAAAGTAAAAATTTATGTTGCAATGACCAGGGCGTTATTGGATACTGAAAAAAAACTTCTTGTGGAAGCGAGAAAGAACACGTCGAATTCTCCATTACAAAAACTTGCTCTTTGCGATGAGATGTTAAATCTGTCTTCATATTATATCGTTATAAACGGAATGTCCCAGGCTGTCTTAAAAAATAAAAATGAAGAAGCCTTAAACGACGCAAGAAAATCGCTTTACAAGGCTGTAATTTACCTTGAGGAAGTAGTTACTAATTTAATTGACGCTCCCTTCTCCGATTATGAAGAAAAATTGTCAATGATAGAATCTTTTAATCAGGATCAACGTTATAATCTGGTTTGCAAAATGGGGCTTGCGATAGATATGCTTGAGCAGGCTTACGGCGATAATTCAAAATGGAGATGGACATTTGTTGACCTTGAAGGCCGTTTTGCGGTAACGGCGAAAAATATAATTAATTTAAAAAATGTATACGAGAACATGGCCCCCGGAGCCGAATATTATGATTCTACAGTGTACCATCTTAGATTGGTAAAAAAACTTATTGCCCAGGCGGCGGATCGTTACCGTGAAAAATACGAGTTGAGTACCGGACAAATTCTTGATTTTAAAACAGGGATAAATTTCCTTGGCGCGTTACGCCGCCTGCACATTGTTCTTGCCGAGAACGAAGAATCTAATGAAATAAAAAAGAAATTGGCAATCTGGTCAACCAAACTTGAGACTGATCATAAAAAGCAAGAAGAAGCCAAAAAGAGACCATGAGCCGTCCCAATATCTCTTTAAAGGAATATAAGGCGCTTTTTCCGTACCTGTCGCGTTATAAAGCCCAATATATTACAGGCGTTATCTTCCTTATAATCGTAGACGCTGCGCAGATTGCGATTCCGCAATTTTTACGCTCCGCAATAGACCTTATTTCCGGCGGCAATTTCCAATGGCGGCAAATTTTTACTCTCTCTCTCTGGATGGTTGGCATAATGGCGGTTGTCTCGTTAGGACGATTTATATGGCGCTATTTTATCAACGGCTCTTCAAGGCGCATAGAAACCGAGTTACGCGAGGCGTTATACGAACATCTGCAAAAACTCTCCTGGGACTTTTATCAGAAAAATAAAATCGGGGATCTGATGGCGCGCTCCATAAACGATCTTCACGCGGTTAGGATGTCAATCGGTATGGGAGTCGTCGCTCTTTTTGATTTTGTTTTCATGGCCACCTCTATTTTGATTATCATTTTTGTCCAGGACGCAAGGTCCGCCCTTGTTTCAATAATCCCTCTGCCCCTTGTTACGGTATTGATACTTCTCTTTGGAGGCATGGTAGGCAAAAAATTTTTTGCCGTTCAGAGTTCTTATTCAAAAGTGAGCGATAACGCGCAGGAAGCTTTTGCCGGTATCAGCGTGATAAAATCGTTTGTTAAAGAGTGGTGGTTCATTAAAAAATTCGCAGATTCAAATGAGGACTACCAGAAGGCGAATATGGAGCTTGTGCGCCTGTTTGGTTTCTTTTTTCCTTTTATCTCTTTTCTTTCGGGGCTTACAGTATTAATCATGCTTGGTATCGGCGGCCTGCGCGTAATAAACGGTTTAATGACTCCCGGAAGCCTTGTCGCGATGTTCAGATATTTGTCCATGTTGATATGGCCGCTTATGGGAGCGGGCTTCATGGTAAATATGATCCAGCGCGGAGCGGTCAGTCTTGAAAGAATAAACGAAGTCTTAAATACAACGCCTTCCATCCGCGACGGTGAAAACACGTCTACCGCGCAGCCGGCCGCAGGAGTTCCCGCGCTTGAAGTGACAAATCTTGAATTTTCATACCGTGAAGAAGAGACGGTCTTAAAAGGAATTAATTTAAAAATTGTGCGTGGACAGTGGCTTGGCATCATGGGAAGAACAGGCTCGGGAAAATCGACGCTGATAAAAACATTTATGAGAATGACAGATCCGCCGCGGGGCAGCGTGCGTATCTTCGGTCTTGACGCGCGCGATTGGCCTTTGGAAGATTTGCGAAAACTTTTCGCGGTAAGTCCCCAGGACAGTTATCTTTTCTCTGACACAATAGCGAGTAACATCGCCTACGGTTTGGACGACGGCCAATTTAGTTCACCTGACGGAAAAGAAGCGGCGGTTGATAACGCTATTTCCTTTGCTTCTTTAAACAAAGATTTAAATCTTTTCCATGACGGAAAAAATACGCTTGTAGGGGAGCGCGGTTTAACGCTCTCGGGGGGGCAGAAGCAAAGGACTGCAATCGCAAGAGCCGCTGTCATTAACAGCGAATTCCTTGTTTTGGATGATTCGTTATCCGCGGTTGATAACGAAACAGAGTTAAAAATACTGGAAGCGTTAAGAAGGGAAAGAAAGGGACGCACGACGATTATTATTTCGCACAGGGTTTCCTCTCTTAAATACGCTGATAATGTGCTTGTTTTGGATAAGGGAAAAATCCTGGAGTACGGAAGCCCGTCGCGTCTTGTAACGGAGGGCGGCTTCTACTCAAGAATGGCGGCTTTCCAAAAACTGGAATCTCGGGCGGGAGTGTAAATGGCTGACAGTTATTTTGAAACTGATGATATAACAAAAGAATACGACAGCCGTCTTATGCGGCGTATTATGTCGTATTTAAAACCTTACAAAAAAGCGGTAATCATCACAATTGCCGCCCTTGTTATATCTACTCTTGGAGAACTATATATTCCTGTTTTACTCCAGCGCATTATTGACGAGGCAATACTGAAGAAAAATATTACATTCCTTGTTCATGGCTGCGTTCTTTATTTAATTATACTGGTCTTTGTTTTTGGTTTTACTTTTTTGCAAGTCTGGACTTCAAACCTGATGACCCAGGGCGTAATGAAAGACATGCGTCTTGCCCTGTTTAAAAAGACTCTCTCCCAATCCACCGGCTATCTTTCACGCCACCCCGTAGGAAGGATTGTTACACGATTGACAAGCGACGTTCAAACGATGGACGAGTTTTTTACAACCGTGCTTGTAGCCTTCTTAAAAGATATTGCGATAATGATTGGGGTTATTGTAACCATGTTTGTACTTTCTCCGCATATGGCCGTTGTCGTTCTTATTACTCTCCCGCCCGTGCTTGTTGTAACTTTGATAAGCAGGGTAAAAGCGCGTGACGCGTTCAGAAGGCAAAGAACCGCCTCGTCTAAAGTGTACGCGTATCTTGCGGAAAGGCTTGCAGGAATGCAGGTGGTACAGCTTTTCAGGCAGGAGAAAAAAAGTTTAAAAGAATTTACGGAAGGCAATCAGGAGCTTCTTGACGCGAATCTTGGAGAGATGTACGTGTTCGCGACATTCAGGCCGATAGTCGAATGGCTTTCAACATTGACAATGGCTGTTATTCTTGTAGTCGGCGCAAAAATGGCGCTCTCGTTCTCGATGTCGCTTGGAGTGTTAATCGCTTTTATCAATCTTGTGCAAATGTTTTTTCAGCCTGTAACCGACATTGCCGAAAAATACACAATGCTTCAGTCAGCGATGGCAGGTGGAGAAAAAGTTTTTAAGCTGATGGACACGAATGAACAAATCCCCGATACCGGAACAACTGAAGTAATCGCCGCTTGCGGTCATATTGAATTTGATAACGTGCATTTCGCGTACAAGGCGGGAGAAGACGTTTTAAAAGGGCTTGCCTTTTCCGTAAAGCCCGGAGAAATGGCGGCGATTGTCGGGTATACGGGCGCGGGCAAAACCACCATCATCAATGTTCTTGCCCGCCTGTGGGATATTGACAGCGGAGAAATCCGCCTTGACGGCGTACCTATTAAAAACATCCCTCTTGATAAATTAAGACGCTGTATAATGCCTGTTACCCAGGACGTAACTTTATTTTCCGGCACAATAGAAGAGAATATCAGTCTTGGGCTTGAGCTTTCGCAGGAAGAAATAATTGAGGCTGCAAAAACAGTCCACGCGCATGAATTTATATCTGCCCTACCCGACGGGTATAAAACTGAGCTTTCAGAAAAAGCGGCAAATATTTCTACCGGGCAAAGGCAGTTAATAAGTTTTGCCCGCGTAATTGCCCATAACCCCCGCGTAGTCATTCTTGATGAGGCGACAAGTTCGATTGATACCGAAACGGAGAGATTGATTCAGCTTGGGATGAAGAAAGTGTTAGCCGGAAGAACGTCGTTTGTCATCGCGCACAGGCTTTCTACGATTAGGGACGCGGATCGCATTTTTGTTATGTCCGGCGGCCGTCTGGTAGAGGAGGGCAGTCACGAGGAGCTTGTAGCAAAAGACGGAATTTATTCAGGTCTTTACAGATTGCAATATGAGGATTAAAATATAAATAGATGAAAAAAAGGTTTATTCTGAGCTTTTTTACTCTGTTTCTGACGGTTTGCGCCGGTGTTTTCGCTCAAAACATGGATCACATCCCCTATGTAACGCAGCTTAAAGTCGAATCCAGAAATAACCTGATAAGGCTTACATGGGTAGATTCCCCGGACGCCCGCGGTCCCGTTTACATATTCCGATCCGCCCGCCCGTTTAGCGGTTCAATACCCGCGAATATCAGGCCTGTGGTTGTAAGATACGGGGAGCAGTTTTATATTGACGACGCCGATGACATGGAGAACCTTTATTACTATGTCGCGGCAAGCGATATTTCCGGCCAGCGTTACGACATCATTCTTCCCAGAATAAACAGTACAAGCCTTAATCCTGTTCAGTTGGAAGAACCGACACTCACCGCGTCTGAAACGCCTTCCGCCGCGGCCGAGCCAATTCAGGGTATTTCCAATTTAAAAGCGCAGCAGGACGGAGAAAGGGTAATCATCACTTTTAACAGGGAAGAAGGTCCGCGCAAAAACGCAATCCTGTACCGCAATATGCAGCCCATAACCCGCTCCCAGGATTTGCTTAACGCCGTTCTTGTTCAATCGGGAATAGATTCTCCTTTTGTTGATTTTCCCGTTCCCGTACCGGGACTCGCATGGTATTACGCGGTTATTTATGAAGATGAAATCGCAAGCGGCAACATGGGAATTAAACCCGGGGTCAACACGACTATAACCCCTGTCACCGTAACAAGCGAACAGCCTACAGAGCGTACCCTGCGCCCGATTCCCCTGCCCGTACTGACGTTACGCAACACTGTCCCGGATAGTCATTTCATAACCGAGATCCCCGGCCAAATGCCTTTAAGCGCCGCGTCAGAAAATATGCTGCGTGATACAAAAATGCCTTCCAAGACCCCTATTAACTTAAAAAGACCGCGTGTTTTTTCGGTAGACCTGGTCGCTCCCACAAGCGGTGAAGAATCGGCTTTATTTCAAATAATTGCGGAGTACTTTGTAACATTTAAGTGGGATGAAGCCCAAGTCAGTTTACAGCACTATTTATCACTTCCGCGCTCAAAAGACATAGAAGCCCGCGCCCGTTTTTATTTAGGGCAGACGCTGTACTATACGGGAAATTACCGCGAATCGCTGATGGAGTTTTTGTCGATAAGATCGCTTCATTTCGTGGAAGCTAACAAATGGGTAGACGCGGTTTTGTCGGCTATGGTTTATTAATTCGCAATAATTTCACACAAAGATCACAAAGGTACAAAGATCACAAAGGGGATTAGGGGTTTTTGTCCGATAGCCCATTATTGATCAAGATATATAATTTTTACTACAAATCTTGAAGAAAAACGACGATCTCACAAACAGCAACCTTTGCGCCTCTGCGTGAGGTCTTTTTGTAAATATTTTATTGTTACAAAGTATTACTGTATAATGTGAATGTCGCGTTGGGGGAAGGGGATGTGCAGGCCGGCTTCTTCAATTTTGGCTTTTATGGATTTGTTCATTTCCCAGTAGATATCCCAGTAATTTTGGTTTGTCGCCCAGGCGCGGATTGTGATTTTTATTGAACTGTCCTCAAATGATTGAAGAATAACCTGGGGGGCGGGGTCTTTCAGGAAGCGGCTTTCCGCATCGATAATGCCTTGCAAAACCTGAAAAGCTGTGTCAATGGAGTCTGAGTAGGCAATGCCGACGGAAAGTTCCATGCGGCGTTTTCCGTTTCGGGAATAATTTTTTAAAGGACTGCCCCAGATGCTTGAATTAGGCGCCGATATGAAAATGCCGTCGGGAGTTTCCAAAATCGTGGTGAATAAATTTATCTCTTTTACAGTTCCGCTGAATAAACCGAATTCAACGTACTCCCCCTTGCGGAAAGTTCCCAAAAAAATGAGGACTATTCCGGACGCGATATTTCCAAGAGTGTCTTTCAACGCAAGTGCGATGGTAACGCCCGCCGCGCCCAGTATGGCGATAAGGCTTGCGGTGCTTACTCCAAAAATATTGAGGATTATGATAATGCAGATAATGATGATTCCGTAGTGAATAACTGTTTGCAGCAGGGGTAGCGCTGTTTCGTCGCTTTGCGGCAATTTTGAATAGGCTTTGTGTACAAGCTTGCGCGCCCCTTTGGAAAGACTCAGGCCAAGGATGAAAATAATTATCGCCACCACCAAATTTTTAACAAGCGGCAGTAAAATTGTGGAATGATATTTCAAAAGTTCTATAATTTGTTGTCCCATTTACTATCCTGAATGAAGTTTTACCATAAAAAACCATAATTTTCAACTGTTTTTACAAAAATTTTGTTATTCAAGACTACAAATAATTATTAATAAATTCGGATAAATAATTTAAAAAAAGCTTGACAGAAATACCGCAATATTATATATTTTAATAGTTGAACAAATGTTCAACTATTAAAGCGTTTTTTAATGGGACAGAGGGAGTAAAAATGAAGAAGAATAATCAGTTTACATGCGACTGCGACGTTATACATGAAGGGGTAGTAAAGCAGGTACGCGCATTAATGCCGAAGGATAAAGATTTTTATGACTTGGCGAATCTGTATAAAATGTTCTCTGATAATTCCCGTTTAAAGATTTTATGGGCGCTTTTTTGCAAACAGATGTGCGTATGCGATTTGGCGTTCCTGCTGGATATGACAAAATCGGCTGTTTCCCATCAATTAAAATTACTGCGAATGTCAAACCTTGTTAAATACGAAAAACAGGGCAAGATAGTCTTTTATTCGCTTGCGGACAAACATGTAAAAGATATTTTTGAGAAAGGTTTTGAACATATAAAGGAATAATATCTGCCATTAAAACGGCAGATATCATTACGATAAGCGACATTAAAACGTCGCTTATCGTAGCGGTTTACGGGCGGCTTTTGCGCCTGACGGCGTAGCCGCCCTACATCTGACCACTTATAAGTGGTCAGACGTCGTAAACCGCCATTGTTGTTGTATTTTGGTTTTATTAAAAGGAGGAATGAAAAAATGGCGTGTGATTGTTGCAGTACTGATGAATGTAAACCTGACGAGAAAAAACAATTTGGCATTGAGCTTAATGAAAAACAAAATATTATTAGGTTGATTGCCGGAGCTGTTATTTTAATTACCGGAATTGTTTTTGATAAAGTTTTGCAGGATAGTAATATTTCTTTTATTCTTATTACCGCGGCTTATCTTTTGCTTGGGTTTGACATAATACTGCGCGCTCTGGGTAATTTGTTTAAAGGTCAGGTGTTTGATGAAAACTTTCTAATGTGCATTGCCGCGATAGGGGCGTTTGCAATCGGCGAATATCCCGAAGCGGCGGGCGTTATGCTGTTTTATCAGGTAGGCGAGTTTTTTCAGGAAAGGGCGGTTGACAAGTCAAAGAAATCAATTACCGGTTTAATGGACATAAGGCCGGATTACGCTAATTTATTTAGAAATGGGGAAATTATTAAAACGTCTCCTGATAACGTTTGTATAGGGGACGTTATTATCGTTAAACCCGGAGAAAAAATTCCTTTAGACGGAGTTGTTACAGACGGGGCTTCCTTGCTTGATATGTCCGCGTTAACAGGGGAATCTGTTCCAAAAAAAGCGGACGTAAATAGCGAAGTGTTATCAGGCAGCGTAAATTTAAGCGGTAAATTGACAATAGAGGTTACAAAAACATTCGGCGAATCTACCGTCTCAAAAATAATTAATTTGGTAGAGAACGCGGCAAGTAAAAAGGCAAAAACAGAGAACTTTATTACAAGATTTGCGCGTTACTATACACCAATTGTCGTAATACTCGCATTATTACTTGCCGTCCTGCCGCCGTTGGTTTTCGCGTTTGAATGGAAACTTTGGATATACCGCGCTCTTGTGTTCCTTGTAATTTCCTGCCCGTGCGCGTTGGTTTTGTCGGTTCCCATGGGATTTTTTGCAGGTATTGGAGCGGCCGCGAAAAACGGCATACTTGTAAAAGGCGGCAATTTTCTTGAAGCGTTTAACAAACTGGATACGGTAGTATTTGATAAAACCGGGACATTAACGCGCGGCGTTTTTAAAGTTACGTCAATTCAGCCGGAAGCGGGGTTTACAGGGAGCGATTTGCTTGAGTTAACGGCTAAGGCTGAAGTCTATTCCAACCATCCCATTGCGTTATCTGTCATGCAGAAATACGGAAAAGAAGCGGAAAAAACCGGTCTTACGGAATATACGGAATATTCAGGGTACGGAGTAAGCGTAGTAAAAGACGGAAAAACCATTTTAGCGGGAAACCAAAAACTGATGGAAAAAACGGGAATAAAGTTTAATGAGTCCGGTAATCCGGGAACAAAAGTTTATGTCGCATATAACGGAATATTTGCCGGAGTTATTATTATATCGGACGAAGTTAAAACCGACAGCCGTTACGCAATATCGGCGTTGAAAGAGAGGGGAGTGCAAAAAACTGTAATGCTTACGGGTGACAATCCTGACATTGCGAAAAACGTCGCCTCTGAATTGGGAATAGATGAAGTTTACGGCGGATTACTGCCGCACGAAAAAGTAGAAATACTGGAGAAATTAATAGAAAAGAAAAATGTAAAGAACAAACTTGCCTTTGTAGGAGACGGCATTAACGACGCGCCGGTTCTTTCGATAGCGGACATTGGCGTCGCTATGGGCGCGCTTGGGTCTGACGCGGCAATTGAAGCCGCGGACGTGGTACTGATGACTGACGAGCCTTCAAAATTGGCGCAGGCTGTGGATATATCGCGATTTACATGTAAAATAGTTACGCAAAACATTATTTTCTCGTTAGGCGTAAAAATTATTTTCCTTGTTTTTGGCGCTTTTGGCATTGCCGCAATGTGGGAAGCAGTTTTCGCCGACGTGGGGGTTTGCTTGTTGGCGATCCTTAATTGTATGAGGATATTGCGGGTTAAAGTTAAGGCTCAGTAATTTTTTAAGGAAGAGTTCACACAAAGATCACCAAGTGGTGTATAATATCATGTACATTAACTTTTAAAGAATATAACCACGGAGTTACACGGAGGAAGATAAGATTTTCATACCAGAACTCCGTGTCCTCCGCGGTAAAAATTCTTACCTTTGTGTGAGTTCTTCCCCAAATACTTGACAAGGAAAAAAACTTTAATATAATTGAAATATGGCTAATTTTGTCGAGAAAATAGATAGTATAAAAGATTCAATTCTTAAATTTGTTCCGGCAAGATATATTTATTTATTTGGTTCTTACGCTTATGGAAATCCAACAGAAGAAAGCGATATAGATTTATATATTGTAACCCCTGATAATATAAGTAATTTTTCAGAAATATATACAAAAATAATGGTAGATTTAAGTTATAAGAAAATATTTTTTATTGATTTGTTATTAAGTAAAGAAAGCGTTTTTAATTCTCGAAAGGATAAAAATATATTTGAAAAAACAATCTCTCAAAAAGGCAAAATAATATATGAACATTGATGATGTAAAGGAGTGGATTGAAATTGCTGATAACGATTTTGATTCAGCAGTATTATTAAATGAGGCGGTAAGAAAACATCATGAAATTATATGTTATCACTGTTCACAGGCTGTAGAAAAATATTTAAAGGGATATTTAGTTTCAATGGATATTGTGCCAAAAAAGACTCATGATTTAAGATATTTAAATAGTCTTTGTATTGAATTAGATGTTAATTTTGAAAGTATAATAACCGAATGCGCTTTTCTTAATAAATTTGCAAATGATATACGTTACCCACATAAATATGAAATATATGAAAGCGATGTGAGTTTTTCAATAAATGCAGTAAAAAAAGTCAGAAATTTTAAGCCAATAAATGATTTAAGAAATATTAATAATGAATAAAATATTATTGGAATTTAGGAGAAGACCATGCCAACCATGACTGATGAAGAAGCGGATGCTCTTGATGAACTTTTGACAAAAACCAATCCCAAAATAACCAATATTTCCGGTATATTTGCACGCCAACGTGCTTTGCTTGGCTCTCTTGATGAAGTTGCCGCCAACTACATTTTAACAAAAACCGAGGCCAGTCATAAAACACCGACTGAAATTATCGGAGAACTGTTCAGAGAAAAAATAGCAGTTTCTATGTAAGTATTAGTAACCGCAATGTAACGTAGGTTATACAACAGTGTTTATAAAAGTCTGTCTTCATTTTATAATATACTGCTTGAGAATTTAAACAGTAGCGTGTTTTATTTTAAATGTTTTTTTTGTCTCAAATTTTTTATCAGGTTCTTTAACAAAACAATCTTCGTCAAATTCCTTCATTTCTTTTTCGGAAATAGCGCCTATTTCATATAAATCTTTGGCTGATTCATGAACTGCCTCAGGCGCTTCACTGTAATATTTTTTCCCATGATATACTCCGTTATTTCAATTGTCTTCATTCCAAAAATCATTTTCGTCAAGCCATGCAGCATTAGGTTTATCCGCTTCTTGTTCAGCTTCAGCCAGTTTTTCTGAAAAATAAGCGGATTGTGCTTTTTGGGATAAGTATTCTATGTAATGTACTGCTTCTTGAAATAATGCAGGCGGTAATGTTTCTGTCTTTTTTATCAATAGTTCGGTTTCTGGCATTGGTTTTTCTCCTGCTAATAGTATACCGCTTTTTTGTTCATTGTAGGCAGGTTATGCGGTTTTTTATTAATTGTCATTATTTTTTGAGTGACTTCCGTTTAACAAATGAACATCTCCAGACCTCTTTTCTATAGCCTTGTCCAAAGCGTTTTCCATAGCCCGATCCATATTATCTAAAATCTTCTGTTGCAGTTGTTCCATAACCTTTTCAGGTGAAACATTAACTGAAAACAACTCATAGGGATTTATACTTAATGCCGATGCAAGCCGTTCTAACACATCAGCGGTAGGGAAATTACGAGCTATTTCAATCATGCCAAGATAATGGGTAGACAAACCGGCCCGTTCCGCTAATTCAGGCTGTGTAATTCCCAGCCTCCGTCTGTTTTCTTTCAAATTTTGAGCCAGAATTTCCTTTAAATTAGCCATTTTTATTGCCTTTTTGCCTATCTTTTGGGTAATTATAATTACCCAAATACTCTTGACAAACTACGTAATATATAGTTATAATGCTTTATTAGATAGTTTTTATGTGTTTCCATTTATTTATTGAGTGGATATTCATGAAAACCTCAAATTATTAGCGTATTCAAGCGCAAGAGAATGACGAATGAACAAGGAAAAAATACTATCCAGCGTTTTAATTTTACGCAGAACATTAAATAACGGTTGTACAAAAACTTGTTTTAGGAACATAAAAATTAATAAACGACTTTATGGTTTAACATCATTAGTTTCTCTGTGCGTATATTTGTTTTTCAGAAATTTTAATAATATGATTCTTTTTAAATTTATACCCAAACCTGTGTTTGCCAAAACCGTACTTATTAAATTAGAGCCGTCAATATTTTCATATGTATTTAAATATAATTTTCCTTATATGCTTTGGTTTTTATCGGGAATTTTATTAATGAGATTTATTTGGTTTTTTAATTATAAGACACAGAAAATATACGTTTTTTTGTTTATGGTATTGGATTTATTTATGTATTTTGTAAGATGTCAGGAAAATTTTCCGGAACATTTGATGTATTGGATTTAATTTTTATGGGTATAGGCGCCTTCGTTGAAGGCTTGCTATATAATATTTTTTAAAAAGGAGATTTTTATGATCAAGAAAATGTTACCGCACATTATTGCGGTAGGGGCTTTTGTAGTATTTATTGTGTTGGGGCTAGCCAGTGCTTCAACACCGTCTGTGCCGCGAGATAAACAGAAAAAAATAGAACAATTGGTAGAAAGCAGAAAAGATTTGGGGCTGTTTACAAGCCCTCCATTGGAAGGAGAGACAGTATTAGGTACTTATCAAGATACACTTAGTAAAATAGGTCATGCTAGCTTAAATGAACAAGAAGCTATGGCTTTTGTAAACAATAGAGTATTACCGGCATATACAAGACCTAATTTTTATCTCTATGAGGCCGCAGCTCGATTAATGATACAAGCCAGTGCGCAGTTTCCTGACATTGATATAGAGGATTTGGATGTTCGCTCGTTAGAGAAGGTCGGTGATGTCAGAGTTCAAGCAGATCCTCCTATTCTTGTACCTGATGCTGGAAAGTTACTTGGTTTGCCGCCTGGACCACCTAAATATTCATTTACAGCAACTGAATATTTTACTTTTAAAGGAGTGGTTGTTAGAAAAGAAAATAAACCATCTGGAGACAATACGGCAGTTATAGGTGGCGCTGAATAAATTCTTGAAGGTGGAGATAACGCAAAATGAGACTATTTTGTAGTGCGTAATGTCTGTCATCTAAATTTCATAATGTTACAAGAAGAAATATACACGTTTTATATGGTGTGTACATTTCTTCTTGTTATAATGTCCCTTTGTGTGATAAAGATGTATGCCTAATAAAATACTTGAGGGGTTTTGGGATGCCGCGAAAGTGGCCTCCTTAAAAAAGTGCCGCGCTTTTTTCCCGGTCATGACCCCAAGTAAACTCTTTAGGCATACATCTTGCCCTCACATGGAAATAAAGTGGCAAATAAGTAATTTATTCTTATCCTCTTGGTTCGCTCTTTGTTCGTGAAGTTTGTGGAAAAATTCTTCCCTCTTCCTTTGTGATCTTTGTCCCTTCGTGTTCTGCGCACTGGCGGCAGCCTAAAGGCCGCCTTGCTTTTATTTCAAACAGCGGCATTTATTGGTGCTACGCTGTGCGGCATTATCGATCCACACGGCTATGCCGTGCGTTTAGTTAGCGTGTGTGAAATCTTCTCTCTATTAATTTAAAAATTAATCGTTCCCTGTAAAATCAAAACAACCACCCCAAGGACTCCGGTATAAATCGCGAACCCAAAAAGCGATTTCTCTTTAATAATCTTTAACATAAATTTAACCGCGAAAAATCCCACAACCGCCGATGTAACCGTCCCCGCGATAATAGCCGCAGTCCCGAAACCGGAGCTATCCGCCGCGCCATGTTTAACCAAATCTTTAGTTTGCATAACGACAGCGCCAAGAATGGCGGGAATGGACATTAAAAACGAAAAACGCGCGGCAAAATCTCGGTCAAGTTTGCAAAAAAGCGAACCGCTGATTGTAGCCCCTGAGCGTGAAATACCCGGAGGAATGGCAAGCGCCTGCATCACGCCAATAAATAACGCGTGCAGCCAATTCATTTTTACGCCGTTTTCGTCCTGCCCTGTAGCGGCGGAATTTGCGTTTTTATTATGCCGTGAAAGCAACTCCGCCGTAACTAAAAGCGCGGCGGTTATTAAAAAACAAACGCCTAAAAATTTTCCCGAAACAAAAATTTCTTCGATAGCGTCCTTAAAAAGAAGAGCCGCAATGACGGCAGGAATTGTAGCTAAGATTAGGAAACCTGTCAGCTTTTGAACAGGTTTTTTTAGGATTTCAAAAATGTCTTTCCATAGGACTGTCATGACGGCGATCAATGTTCCCACATGAAGCATTGTATCAAAAAATAAGGAAGGTTCACTTATCTTAAATATTTTTTGTAAAAGCACAAGATGTCCCGAACTGCTGACGGGCAGGAATTCTGTCAGTCCCTGAACAATACCCAGTATTATCGCGTTAATGATATTCATATAAACTCCGTTTTTATTTTGATGGTAATAACATTGTATGTATTCTGATATTTCTTTCAATAGCGGCGTTTTCCGCTAATTCTTTTGTAATTTTTCCCCTTGGCTTTGGATGAGGAGGCGCATCGCCTATTAAAATCATTATTCTGGATTGCGCTTCCCAGCTGAATTTTGTCGCGCCTTCGTATAACGCTTCATATACGGCTTCGGGTATGTCGCCGCCGCCCTGTACGCGAATGGCGTTTAAGTCGCGTTGAAAATTAGTAAAATTATTTGTAAAAGGAATTACCTTTGTAAGATATAACTCATTATAATCTTTAAATTGAACCATACCGATTCTGAAAAACGGGAAACCGCTTAGCATTTCTTTTAACATCGGGATAAGTTTAAGGCGGAGAGGGTCAATATATTTTTTCATGCTGCTTGTCGTATCAATGCAGATAACAAGATCTAGCGTTTTACCTCTTTCTTTTTCAAGCGCGTCTCTAATAAGGTCTACTATATCATCGGGACTGTGCGATAAAATCAATTCTCCGTTGCCGAATTTTGCGATTTCCCTGAATGCGTCCAGAGTTTCTTTTGTATATTGTCCCTCAGTTGGGCCGGGCGGAGGTTCCTGTTTTGCTTCGAAAACAAACGGATTGTCCCTGAATGAACCGCGATAATCTGCGTAGGGCAGGGAGAAGGCGCGAATATTCATGAAAGTTCCGTTGGTTAAATAAACTTCCCCGTGGCGGTTTGGCGCGTAACCGTAATAAAGTATATAAGGAATATATATATGAAAAGCCTGCCCTAAAACAGGGTGGTTTTCAACCGTAGAAGAAACAAGGGAATAGATTTTACTTTCTTTCGGGATAGGAACGCCGTTTAGGATTCGTATTTCATCGCCGTTAATTGGGTTCCACTCCCCGGCGCGGTATGCGTAATTATCGGCCTGTAAATTCGGGTCTCTTGTAGTCTCCGTTAAAAGCACGGAGGCGATGCCGGGTTTCTTCCTTATAAATAGATGATAACCGCCGTCGGCTCTCAATTCTAAAAGCAAATCACCGGAAGAAATGCTTAAATCCTGCGAATACAGCCCCGAGTTAAATATGCTGATTAAAATACAGATAAATATACATTTTTTCATAGAGTACTTTTATTATCGGCATATATGGATAGAGTTATATATTGATTCGCAAGCGGATTTTAAAATTATTCTTTTACCGGAATAGGTAAAATGTTCTGTAATATAGAAGGCCAATAAAAAGAGGGCTTTCTGTACGAAAGCCCCCTTTAAACGAAAAATTAATTTTTTACTAGAATTTTATGCCGATACCCAGAACTGGCTTAATTCCCCAGCTAACTACAGTTTCAGTTTCGGATTTGCTTTGAGCGGTATTTGTACCCGCGCCGCTTCCGTCATCAGCTATGTAATCAATTTGGTGCCAGCGGAAGAAATCCATGACTATATTTGTGCGGCTAAAGATATAAATACTGTCAGTAAAGTGGAATTGGACACCCAGGGTGATTCCGGGACCTATCTGAAGTTCTCTCCGATTCACCCAGTATCCGTCAGTATTTGGGGAAACAGGATTCTGCGGATCATAACCTACAAGGTTAGGCATCCATAAATCATCGCTAAAGTAATACATGTGACAGCCAACCGTCAGGGGAATCCTGAGGAGATTGCTGTTGTACAGATAAAATACCGGTCCTAAAAGGATATTGGTTCCAAACATGGAAATATGATCCGACGTTGGGTTGGAAAAACCCGAGAGTTTTGCACCATAGAAAAAGTCAGTATCCAGGTTAATGCCTATTGCTTTGTTAAAGTTATAGTTCATGGAAAATCCAATGGCGGTGTTAGCTGTTACCGATTTATCTTCCATGGCATAGCTGGGATTAAACCAGTAGAAATCCTGACCGTGTCTGGCGTTAGTCCAGTGGACGGGAAAACCGGCGGTAATTTCCAGATCAAATTTCTCAATTGCCTTGGGTTCAGTCGTTGACGTATTGACCTGGGCAAAGCAAATGCCGGCAGCCAGAATTAAAATAATAGGTAATGCAATAAGTTTCTTCATCATTTTTCTCCTTCATAAAAATTAAGGAATATTTTCCTTTTCTGAAAAGAACATCTGTTCTTTTATGATTATTTTAGAAAACAACTGCGCGTCGAATTAAAGTTCGTCTGCGCGTCTCCTAAAGCCGTCGATCAAACCTTTATTAGGGTTTTCCTTGTTTTTTTCGATAGTGGCAAATCCGTTAAGGCAGTTTTTCATGCTCTTTCTGCTGTTAGGATTGGCTCTGTTTCTTTCAAGATCGGGAATTGTCAATTCCATACCTGGTAGAATTTTATCAGGGTTTATTACTACGCCCCGCGAAGCGAGCATGATGATGGGATAATAAAAACCATCGTTATAGGCTTGCTTCGAAATTTCCGACAACGTATCGCCTTTCTTTACCGTATATGTGCTTGCGCCGGTTAAATCAAGTCCGGTGTTAGCATCATATAAATTCTTGTACTGCTCATCCATATCCTTTGGAGGGGATTTACAGGACACCGCCAGCATTACACTTATGATTAATAATGCCGGTAAAACAATCTTCTTCATAACATTTCTCCTTGCTATGTAATTTATGAGTAAAATATAATTAATATTTTTGAATTGCTTTTAAATTATTATTTGTTGTATGGTAGTATCTACTAAAATTCTTCGAAGCTGTTTAAAATAAAATTCACATAAAAAGCGCATTGTATTTTATATAATTTTCCTTGACAAGAAATGAAGTTTTTGATATTATTTCTAAAATAATGATGTTTACCGTATTAATTAAAAATGCTTAAAATAAACGGAGTTTTCTTATACGAATGAAAAAAGAAAAATGCTGTGAAAAACAGATGTCAGACATCATGGAAACGTTGTGCGTGCCTGAAAATAAGTTCTTGTTTTTAATACACGACGATAAGGTATTTTTTAGGGATTATTCGGTTTTTTTACTACACAAAGATTGGGCAAAAAGTTTGGGTATTGACGAAAATGAATTTTTTTATACGATACGCGGGACATGTACAAAAATTGACGGGAAATGGCTCGCTAATTTTTATTGTGATCTTGATGAGGAAGACGGCCGGTGTGCCGCAGCCGCGCGCAAATTCGCGCCTGAAATTATGAAATATTGCAAGACTGACTTTTTGGAAATTTTGTCGGATGAAGAACCGTTTACTATCAGTAAAAAAACAAAGAAAAAAATAAAGAAAAGGACAAAGAAGAAGAAAAAAACAAAGAAAAAGATATAAAAAGGAACAATTTTGACAGTTGCAATATTTATGAATAAGTTGTATATTATTTATTATGGCTGTCGAAAAAGTTATTTTTATGATTTATGATGATAAAATAATGTTTAGAAAAAACTACACATCCCATGAAGAATGGGCAAAAAGTTTAGGTATCAGCCCCGAGGAATTTGAGTTTATTGTCCGCGGCGTAGCCATCAAAGACGAAGGGCATTGGTCCGCATTTTTCCATTATGAAGATGAACAAAATGACGGCAGAAGCGCGGCTGCCGCCAATAAATTTGCGTTAGAATTGATGGATTATTGTAACACTGAAACATTAGAAGTTTTTTCGGATGAGGACCCGTTCATCCTGCAAAAAAAGGATTTTCAGCATACGCATCAACATACGCATAAATAATAATAAAAGAGGATATTATGGAATTTATAATTGCTAATTTAATGTTGATAACATGGAAGCACATTGTAATGTACGCTGTCGGCGTAGTATTGATTTATTTGGCAATCCAAAAAGATTATGAGCCGTCTCTGCTTTTGCCGATGGGTTTTGGGGCAATTCTTGTAAATCTGCCCATTAGCGGCGCGATAAATCAGGTTATGCCGGGAATTGGAAATGTTACAGGGCCGATTCAATGGCTGTACGAGACGGGGATTGAAGCTTCGGAAATAATGCCGCTTCTTCTTTTTATCGGTATTGGGGCAATGATCGATTTTTCCCCGCTTCTTTCAAGGCCGGTTTTCCTTTTGTTTGGCGCGGCGGCGCATTTTGGCATTTTTGCCACGATAACGCTTTCCGTACTCATGGGATTCAATCTTAATGACGCTGCGGCAATAGGAATAATAGGAGCCGCGGACGGACCTACGACAATCCTTGCCGCCCAAGTGTTAAAATCAAATTATGTCGGACCGATTTTAGTTACCGCATTTTCCTACATGGCTTTAGTGCCGATTATCCAGCCTGCCACCGTTAAATTACTAACCACCAGAAAAGAACGCATGATTCGCATGGCTGTTGTGGAAGACAAACAGATCCCAAAAGCGCTGAAAATTATTTTTCCGATACTGGTAACAGTAATAGTAGGGATTATCGCTCCCGCGGCGGTTTCGTTAATAGGCTTTTTAATGTTTGGCAATTTAATAAGGGAATGTACGGTGTTAAACTCGCTTTCCGAGACCGCGCAAAAGACATTTGCGAATATTATTACCCTTTTATTGGGTATAACAGTCGCCTTTACCCTGAAAGCCGACAAATTTATTCAAATACAGACGATAAAAATTTTATTTTTGGGATTATTTGCATTTGTCGTTAATACGGGCGGAGGGGTAATATTTGCGAAAATATTAAATCTATTTTTAAAAACAAAAATCAACCCGATGATAGGGGCTACGGGAATATCCGCGTTTCCCATGTCGGCGAGAGTTATTCAAAAAATGGCGTTAAAGGAAGACCCTGAAAACATTTTATTGATGCACGCGGTAAGCGCGAATGTTTCAGGACAGATTGCGTCGGTTGCCGCAAGCGGTTTAGTTTTAAGCCTTATTATGCGTCATTTAGGTCAGTGAGGTGAATATGAAAGCAGTTAATTTCTTAGCGTCGTTAGATGTCATGTGGAAAGGCATGGCGGGTCTCTTTGGCGTTTGTATTTTTATTATGCTTCTCGTTATGGTGATATACAGAATGACGTCGAAGAATAAAAAAGTGTAAACAATAAATGCTCAAACTGTATAATTTACTTGAAAATATACTGCTTGATATTGAAAATGACATCAAAGGTAATATAAACGCGTCTGTTCTTTCCAGAAAATACGGTTTTTCGGAAGGTCATTTGCGCAGGTTATTCAGTTTTGCTTTTAAACAGGCTATCGCCGCATATATTCGTTCCCGTACATTAGCGGCAAGCCTTAACGATTTACTGGAAACGGATACCAATATTGTTGAAATTGCGGATGAATACGGTTTTGATTACGAGCAGTCATATATCAGAGCCTTCAAACGCGAATTTGGAATAACTCCGGGCGATTTGCGTAAAACAGGGAAAATAATTAAAATTAAACCGCCGCTTCATCTTTTTGCTGAAAACAAGTTAGGTGACAATGTTTTCTTTGGACCTGATATTGTTATGGTTCCGCAGTTTCACGTAATAGGGAAATATCATCAGGTGTCGCTAAGTGATTCAAGAAATGTTATTGCAAAACAATTTTGGAATAATGATCGTATGCTCATTAAGTCAACGATAGACCCTCAGGTTTTTATCGGCATAACGCGAAACTTTGACAGAAAGACCGGAATGTCGGAATATATACCGTCGGTACAGGTAAAAAATTTTAAGAATATTCCGCAAGGATTCTATAAAGATACTTTTGAAACTTCATTGTGCGCAAGGTTCCGTTATTTAGGGCAGCATCATTATTCTGATATTGACAGTAATGTAATAGGTTCAATGTACAGCGCGATTAATGTTATAAATAAATCTTCATATAGTAATCTGGTTAAATATGAATTATTAATTGATAAGGTTTGCTTTGAAAAAATAGACACAAAACTTTATGACGGAACATTCTGCCAAATGGAATGGTATACTCCTGTCTATGAAAAACAGCAAAATGATCAAAATTGTTAATTTTATCCTTTAAAAAAATTATTTTTACTTATTATACGCTAAAAATGATCAGTTTTGTTAATTATTTTTTGTTTTTTTTTGATATTTTATATATGTAATTACATTACAGGGAGACGATAATATGCTTATTGACGGTATCAAAATTGTTAAACAAAAACGTAATAATACCTGCGGTTATGTAACGGCAGGTATGATATTAAATTATTTTCAGGGAGCGAATATAGATGAGGATTATTTGCTTGAAAAAGAACCATTTGATCAAAAAGGGATAACATTTTTTAAATTATTGGAAATATACAAAAAATATCTGGAAGGCTATGACGCTTTGCTTATCCGGAAAGATAATGACGGCACATTGCAAATTATTAAACAAAGTTTAAGTGAAAATATTCCACTTCAGGTTTTACACCTTACAGAAAATTTATTAGGTAATAAAGAGCCTGTATTACACTACGCCGTATTGACGGGTTATGATGAAGAAAAAGAAATGTTTACGCTTGCCGATCCTTACGGTTTTAACAAAACAATAGGTAAAGATGATTTTTTCGAAGCAGTATCTTTCAGAAACGACTGTTTACCCGAATTTATAAAAAAGTCAATGCCAAGCAACGCAATGATTAGATTTTTAAAACGTGCATAACATCGCGATAATTGGTTTGAATTGAAATAAAAAGTACCTGTATGTATTGTTCAAGTATGTTTCGGCTGCTGAATATATAATACGGGGAATATGTCGGATAGTTATGTCAATTTATTACACCGCGCTTTATAGCCTGTAAATAATTTGGCAAAAATTTTGTATTACGGATTATATTCGGCATTTAATATTAAATGTTATGAATTGGCAAGATATGAGTTATATGGAAATTAAAACAATCAACTTAAAATTCACAAACTGTTTTTTAATTCCGATTGAGTCAAAATATCTGCTCATAGACACCGGTTACGAATATGAGTGGCAGGATTTTACAGATGGATTAGAAAAAAATAATGTTCAAATTAATGATATAAAATATCTATTACTTACGCATCATCATGATGACCACGCCGGTTTATTGAATAATATAACTGAAATCAATCCTGATATAACGATTATTGCGTCAAAATTGACAAAAGAATATTTAGCTCAAGGAAAACATGTAAATTTTCCGGGTGCAGGTTATATTAATAAAAGAATTGCTTTTGTGTTAAAGTTGAAATCAATATTTGATAAAAATTGGACACATACTTTCCCGAAATTTATTATGCGATCAAATGATATATTAATCGAAAATGATTGTGATCTTAAAAATTTCAATATAAATCTGAATGGTAAAATATTATTAACACCGGGACATTCAAGAGATTCAATCAGTTTATTATTGGACAATGGTTGTTGTTTTACAGGTGATGCTACCGGAAATTTTTTACAATTTCTTGGATCGAAATACTGTGTTATTTCCGTTAATGATTTGGATGAATATTATAATAGTTGGGATAAAATAATTGACAATAAGGCATTAATTATATATCCTGCGCATGGCAATAAATTTACGGTAGATAAACTTATAAAATACTTACGAAAAAATAAAAAGAAAAATATGGTTGTATGGAAACAATAATTTGACATATAATAAAAAACAGCGCTTCGACCGGAAGTAGTTATGCGTAACGCAATTTTGAATTAATAGTAAAATATTATTGGTGAATAAAATTTAAAAAAGAGTATATGGACATAAATAATTATTAATATTGCCGGCCGTTTTAATTATTATGCCTCTTTTTATAGCCTTCCAATAATTTGGCATATTTTTTGCCTTCCAATTTTATTTTTAGCAGTGTTAAGGAAAAACTAAAGGCGAAGCAAGCAATGGTACAAAGCACGAAATTAATCCAGCTTTGAATATTAGCAGTAGGAAACCAATTGAATATTATCGCGAAAATCGAAGTAGTAGCCAGAGTAGCAAGCAGTAATAAAAGTCCACGAAACAAAAAATTTATTTTAGCTTGTATATGTTCGGAAAACAATAATACCGAAAAAAAGGATATTATTAAGGAAAAACACGCAACCTGTAAAATAGTGTCGTATTGTAATCCGCTGTTAAGCATAAACAAAGTTGACGCTTCACGTACATCCTGTACATAAAGCCTGATTAACATTCCCGTAATGGTAATGGCGATTATTGATAATGAAAAAATAACTGTAAACCTTTGGGCAAGTTCTATTGCAAGCGCGACACTATATTTTTTTTCAATCATAATAAGCCTCCAATTTTTCTTTTACAGCCGCGGCATATTGACGCGACACCGTCAGTTTAATATCACCTGTCATGGATAAGATAAGCCTGCGATCAAAATCAGGCTCAATTGAATGTATATGTTTTATATTAAAAAGACTGTTCTTGCTTGACCGTAAAAAATCACGGTCGGCAAGTTTTGTTTCAAGTTCATATAATTTCAGGGAACTTTCATATACGCCGTTTGAAGTGTAAAGAAATGCATGTTTATCAATACTGTCAATATATATTACGTCCGAGGCTTCAAGGATAAATTGACGCCCGTCTTTACGTCCTGTTAGTTTCATGTCCAGCAGCCGTATGGCGGCAAGTAATTTTTCAATATCATCACTTATACGGTTACAGTTAACCGTAATTTCGGTCTCTGTATATCTTTCGTCAGTGTTGATAGTAATTTTCATATTTTATATTTTAAGTTTTATTTTATTTTAACTCAAGATAATTCTTTCTGACTTGCCTAAAATCAGACCCAAGTTGCCGTTTTCAGGGCTTAAGTTTCATTGGCAAATTGAATGTTTTTAACTATTCTTAATTAACGTATTTTTAAAGGAAAAAAACATGGCAAAAACAATTTTTAAGCTGCTTTTGGCGGCGATTTTATACTTAATTCTGTTTATTGTATCAACAGCTTTATTACCCTTTTCGCAAGGATTTAAGGAATTAGGTTCTTCCGGGAACCCAATGGCATTACTATTTCTTTTTATCAGCGGCGCATGGACTTGTTTTACAATATTCTTTGTAATTAAGCATACGGATTATTCCGGTAAAAATTTATTTTTGAATTTATTGTTTGTATTATTCTTTGTACAGTATTTTATGACACAGATAGAAACATTATTTTTTGGCCATGCGTTTACCGTTCTTACTAAGCTTGACATCATTTTATTAATGCTTGCCGGATTATTCCCGTTATTGGTGGCAACGGCGTTATTGGTTAAATTTTTTCAAAATAAGAATGCCGTATATGAAAAAGAAAAAATAAATATTAAAGATATTATAATAAAATTGGGAATTATAGGCATAATTTATTTATGCGTATATATGATATTCGGGTATTTTGTGGCATGGCAGTTTGAAGAACTGCGAATATTTTATTCGGGTTCAGGCGAGAAATTGAGTTTTTGGGGGCAACTGGCCAATAATATAAAAACAAATCCCATAATAATTCCGTTTCAAATATTACGCGGAATATTATTCGGCATAGCGATTATTCCCATAAAAAATATGGTGAGTAAAAATAAAATGATTTTCATAATAAGCGTATGCCTGATATATTTATGCACGGCCGTTGTTTTAATAATTCCCAATGTATTATTTCCCGATATGGTTAGAATTGCGCATTTAATAGAAATGAGCACCTCAATGTTATTATTTGGAATAATAGTCGGGAATATATTGCATGAAAGCAGAAAAACCGGAACATAAATAGAGTTATGTGCTGTTTTCTTTAATTATGAAAAATAAATATTTTATTTTCCTTACAATTATAATTACTTTCTCCGTCTCTTGTCATAAGAATAATAATTCGGGACAATTAATAAATTATATGTCATCAACTGAAAGAGAAAGCGTTTTATTCAGCGAAGTTTCAAAAAATCAGAAATATTACGGCGAAGTCGCCGATGTCGTAGAATATATTCAGGAAATGTCGGTGTATGATGATGAACTTGACCGTACTTACATTATACATATAACTTTGCCGCCTGATTATGATAAAAATAAATATTATCCGATGTATCTGATGACCGATGGAATTTGGCGTCTAAGCGATCACGCCGAACTAAGGCCGCTAATGGTTAATGGAGAAATCGAAGACATAATATTGGTCAGTATCGGTTATAATTACGGAATAGACGCTGAAAAGGTAGAAACTCGGCTTATTGAATTAGTCCAAAAAAGCAATCTTTTCCTTAACTTTATAACCGATAATCTTGCGCCTTATTTGGGAGAGATCTACAATATTAATTACAGCCGTTCCGCATTAATGGGACATTCTTTAGGCGGCTTGTTTGTATATTATGCGGTGTTCAATCACGATAAATATAAAAATGAGCCGTTTAATTACTATGTAATTGCAAGTCCTTCTTTTTTTATGACAAATAATCAATCAAATTGGAATTATGGCGATATTGAAAAGGATTATTTTAAAAGGAATAGAAAATTGAAAAAGATAATATATTTAACTGCCGGTGATAAGGAGTACGGCGATATATTACCTAATATTGATAATTTTTTACAACGATCAAAAAAATACGGAATAACGACAATAGATTATGAGATATTTAACGGTACTCATTCCGGTTATGTAAAAACAATGCTGCGTAAATCTTTATTGAAATTTTATAATAAGGAGAATCATTAAAGAAATATAATTTAAATGGTTGAACAAAATACGATGGATGAGGAAAAATTATCAATTCCTAAAATAATTATTTTAGGTTTAGCCCCGGGTCTTGTTATATTATTTTGGGCATTTGTTTTTTCAAATCCGTTTTTTGGTATAAAATTTCCTATACTTTTATCATTGATATTTGCTGTAATTTTAGGGCTTATTCCTGTTGAATTAGGGATATTAAAATTTATTGCATTGAAAGAAAACAAAAAAATAAAAGATATAATTATTTATAAAAATAAAACGCCGATAAAAATATTCATTTTATCAATATTAATCACTTTTATTTTTGCAGGAATTGTTTTTGTTATATTATCAAAATATGAAATGAAATTATGGAAAATATTTGATTTTGTACCTGATTGGTTTAGGTTAGAAAAAACAAATTTGGATGAAATAAATAATCCTAAAATTATTGTAATATTGGTTTTGATTTTTATCGGATTTTTGGGACCGATAGTTGAAGAAATATATTTTAGAGGTTATTTATTGCCACGAATGGGAGTTTTTGGCAAATTTGCGCCTTTAATTAATACGGTAATATTTTCAATATACCACTTTTTTACACCATGGCAAAATATAACAAGAATAATAGGAATAACTCCCATGGTATATTCCGTATGGAAAAATAAAGATATTAGAATAGGAATTATTGTACATTGTTTGTGTAATGTTTTCGGAAATATTGGTATGGTAATGGTATTATTTAAGTAATAAAAAAATATTTACTTAGAATAAAATTAGTTATGTGCAATTTATCCCGAGAAATATTAAAATAATATTTAAAGATTAATATTTTTATATAAAAATATTATTCTAAAATAATTCATAATAAGGAGGAATAAAATTATGAATAAAAAGATTGTATCTTTGGCGGTTTTAACGCTATTATGCGTTATTAATTTATTTGCCGGTAATAATGTAACTTTTACTTTAGATATTACCGGAATAAACGTAAATGAGGGAAAAATTTACGTAAAAATATATTCAAATGAAAGAGATTACAAAAAGGACATTCCCTGTATTTCTTTTGTATTGGAAAGCGTAAGTGGGAATATTACACATTTGTTTGATATACCGGAAGGAGAGTATTTAATAGCATTATTTCAGGATACGAATAATAATGGGGTGTTGGATACGAATTTCCTTAATGTTCCAAAAGAACCTGTCGGCCTGTCGAATTATAACGGCGGTATTCCGGGCGGCTTTAACAAGCAAAAATTTCAAATAAACGCCATTTCAAATAAGATAACAATAAATATATTGAGAATTTTATGAAAAATAAAATATTTAATTTAATGCCATTATTGGGCATATTCTCTGTAATTTTATATTTTTTACATGTAATTCTAGGGGAAATATTTTACGAAGGTTATAACCCGCTTGCGCAGGCAATAAGCGATTTAACAGCTTCAAATTCGCCGTCAAAAAATATTGCAAGACCATTTTCGACGCTTTATGGTATATGCGCCGTGATATTTTCAATCGGATTTTTTTTATATATTAAAAATAAAATAAATAAAGCTGTTACTGTTTCATCATTTATTTTTTGTATAATGAATATAATATCATTTTTTGGGTATGCATTTTTTCCGTTATCTGAATCCGGATATGCCGATACTTTTCAGGATAAAATGCATATGATTGTTACGGTATTTGTTGTATTATTGACAATAGTTTCATTAATATTATTTTTCATTGGATTTTTCAAAGCAAAAGGGCATAAATGGCTTGCTGTTGTTTCAATAAGTACGCTTTTGATATTAATTGCGGGGGCAATGTTAATAAATATAATGCCAAAAGAATATTTCGGCGTTGCGGAACGTATAAATGTATATTCAATAATAATTTATACGGGAATATTGTCATTATGGATGAAAAAATATATAAAAAATAATGATGTATGATAACACTTTACATAAAATAAAGGAAATGAAAAGTTTTAGTTATTTAGGAGAATAAAATGATAAAAAAATACGATTACATTGTTATTGGCGCGGGAATCGGCGGTTTAAGCGCGGCTTGCTTTCTTTCCAAGTATAATAAAAAAGTGTTAGTACTGGAAAAACACGATAAAGTCGGCGGTTTATGCACTTCTTTTATAAAGAACGAAACTCAATTTGACTGTGGAATTGAAGGATTGCATGAATTGGCGCCAAAAGAAATAATACCGCAATTTTTAGCATTTTTAGGCGGAAAAATAGAAAGTGAAACCAGAGAAGAAAATATATGCTGTTATATTAAAAATAAAAAATATTCGTTTAGGTTTAAATCTCTTAAAGAAGATTTTATTTCACAGTTTCCTGACAATAAAGAGGATATAGAAAAAATATTTTCCATTTTTAACGGAATTATGGAACAGGCATTAAGCGGCAATAAAGCTCCGGTTCCGCCTTATGATATGAATATCATAGAATTAATAAAATTTGGTATTTATAATATAATTAAAAGGCCTCTTTTAATGAAGTATGGTTTAAAGGATTTTAATAAAGTAATTTGGAAATTAACGTCAAATAAAGAAATAGCTGAAATTATTTATTCAAAAGCGGCGGCTAATATGCTTTTTTTCGGATATGTTTATCGCTGGTGGTCGATAGGCAAAACATATTATCCCAAAGGCGGCATGCAAAAAATTGCAGACACTATAAAGCAAATTGCCATAGATAACGGCTGTGTTATTCTTTTAAATACCGCGGTAAATGAGATTATAATTAAAGAAAATAAAGTACAGGGTATAAAAACAAAGAACGGAGATATTTATTATGCTGATAAAATTATATCAAACGCTTCTCCAATATATACTAATTCAATAATTTTATCAGAAGAAAAAATAAAAATAAAAATGGATAAATTGTATAAAAAGAAAGATATTTTTCAGAGCGCCTGTTTATTATTTTTAACGGTCAAAGATATTAATTCACTTAAAGGAAATAATTATATATACATCGGTTCCGGCGATTACGCAAAAATACCTGAAAAATCATTTGATCCGAAAAATGCGCCAATCGCTATTCAAGTCGCAAATAAAAAACCTGCCGATAAATATTATGCCGTAACGGCATTGACGCCAATACCTTATGAATACAGTAATTCATGGAATACTTTCGGCACGAAAGAAAGAAAAAAAGAATATTATAAACTTAAAAATGAAGTACAAAATATACTATTAAATCGTATATGTGAAAAGTTAGGCGATGATTTTAGGAATAGCATAACTTATGTTGAACTTGGAACGCCATTAACCTTTGAAAGATATACCAATAATACAAAAGGTTCCTTTATGGGATTTGCATATGACCAAAGAAATTACGGGAAGTTTTTAAAACAAAAAACAGAAATTCCGGGGTTATATTTAGTTGGACAATGGACTTTTCCGGGATTTGGAATTGCGGGAGTAATGGCAAGCGGATATTATCTGGCAAAAGAATTATTAAAAGAAGACGGTATTGATCTTCAAAAGGAATACATTGAATATTTAAAATAAATGGGAAGGAATTAATATGTGGTATGACAAATTATTTATTGAATTGGAAAAAAATAAAAATGCGGAACAGGCGATAAAAATGGCCGCTTATATGCAAAATAAATTTGTGTTTTTGGGCATACCAAAACCTAAATTGAAGGAGATAATAAAACCATACATAAAAGAAGGCAAAAAATATGAACTTGACTGGAAATTTATCAATATATGCTGGAGTAAAAATTATCGTGAAGCCCAATATGTCGCGATAGAGTATTTAGACTGTTTCTTAAAAACATTAACTGATAATGATTTGCCTGAACTTAAAAAACTTATTGTTACTAAATCATGGTGGGAAACTGCTGATTCAATAGATGAAATGGTCGGAAATATAATATTAAAAAACAAAAAGTTAGAAAAAGAAATGCTGGAATGGTCAAAGGATAAAAATATTTGGCTAAGAAGGGTCTCAATAGATTTTCAACAAAAATATAAGGAGAAAACAAATCAAAAATTATTAGAACAGGTTATAGTTAACAATTTCGGAACAGATGAATTTTTTATAAATAAAGCTATCGGTTGGAGTTTAAGGGAATATTCTAAATTAAATAAAAAATGGGTTAAAGATTTTATTAGTAAATATAAAGATCAACTTCACAAATTGAGTATAAAAGAGGCGTCGAAATATTTATAAAAAAATAAAATAAAAGGATATTTTATGATAAAAAGAATTACGCTATTTTTACTATTGTTTGTTTTATTGGTAATAAATTTATTTTCTCAGGAAACATCTGAAGGTAATTATTTCCAAAGAAATTTTTACAATAGAATTTATCTGGGTTATTATTCTTCATATTTTGATGATAATATTCGATTATTGCAATATGGATATAACGCAGTAATAAAAATGATATATTTTAATCCGCAGTATAACTTATTGGATTTTGGAATTGGATTAAACGGATTAATAGCTTATGATATGGTAAATGAAATCCAAAAGGACAATTTTGGAAATGAAAGACCTAAAAATGGAAGGGAGACGATTGGATTTGAATTAAATTGGAATATCAGAATATATGTTATAACTATTCAAAAAATAAATGCAAGAATATTTATTGAAGGCTGCGGAATGAGTTTAGTTGTTTATTCAAGAGAATTTCCGGAAAACGGAACATTTGTTAATATTGGAACAAATATAGGATTGGGAATGGAATACCCAATAAATAATTATAAAGCATATACGGTTATTAAATGGTTTCATTCATCAAATGGAAAGCCTTATGAAAATAATCCCGCGTTAAATACCGTTGGAATGGTAATTGGTCTGCAATTTAAATGAATAATTGTTTAAAAAAATATAAAGTTGGATTTTCTTTATACGGCTTTATTGCATTTGCATTACAGGAATTGCCTTATTTACCGTGGTTTTTATGGCCTCCTGTAAATAATCCGCTGGCGAATAATATACCTGTAAATATATATTTTGGAATATTAGAAAAATTCGGCGGTATTCTGACAGTAGGCTTATTAATCATTATTATTAATAAATCGGTTATTCATCCGATATTTAAAAACAAATTATTTATTATTTCTGTTATTTGCCTTATTACATATTACATTTGCTGGATATTTTACTTCTTAAGTTTTACAAATGTTTGGCTGATAGTAATAGGTTTATCGGCAGTTGTACCGATTTATTATTTTTTCATAGCGTTGTGGCTAAAAAATTATTTTGCAATAATTACAAGTATAATATTTTTTATTGGTCATACGGGATCAAATATAATTAATTTCTTAATATAAAACTAAGATGATTAATGTTAAAAATGATTAAAAATGTTCATTTTTTATTGATTAAATATGAAATATTTAGTTAATATATTGACAGGTTAATTTTGGGGGAAATAAATGGTCTCAACCATACTTTTAATAATTATTTATATTTCGTTTATTAGTTTAGGCTTACCGGATTCATTGCTCGGATCGGCATGGCCGTCCATGTACGGAGGCTTGAATGTTCCGTTACATTATGCAGGATATATTTCAATGATTATCGCCGGCGGGACGGTAATTTCAAGTATTTTCAGCGAAAGAATTATCAGGCGGCTTGGAACGGGCGTTGTTACCGCTTTTAGCGTTTTAATGACAGCCGCAGCTCTTTTGGGATTTTCAATTTCTTCAACTTTTGCGATATTATGCCTTTGGGCCGTACCTCTGGGATTAGGCGCAGGTTCTGTTGACGCGGCCTTGAATAACTATGTCGCGCTGCATTATAAGGCGAGACATATGAGCTGGCTTCATTGTTTTTGGGGCGTTGGAGCTTCAATGGGACCGCTTATCATGTCGTTTTATTTGATAAATAAAAATTCATGGAATTTGGGTTATCGCTCAATTGGATTGATTCAATGCTGTCTTGTGGCGGTATTATTAATTACTATATCACTGTGGGGTAAAAACAAGCCTCAAAACATCAATGATAAAAATGAACCTTCTAAGGGAATAAATTTTAAAGAGCTATTTAAAATTGCTGGAGTAAAACAAATCCTGGTCGCGTTCTTTTGTTATTGTAGCCTTGAAACCACGACCGGATTATGGGGAAGCAGTTTTTTGGTTATGGAAAAAAACGTGCCCCCGGAAATAGCCGCCCAATGGATTTCGTTATATTATCTGGGCATAACGTCAGGACGCTTTATTTCCGGTTTTCTTACAATGAAATTAACTAATCGCCAAATGGTTAGATTAGGGCAGGTTCTTATTGCCTGCGGAATTATCGCGCTAATGCTGCCTTTTGGGCGGGTTTTATTACCCGGCTTTTTCATAATTGGACTTGGATGCGCTCCTATATACCCAAGTCTTCTGCACGAGACCCCAAGAAATTTTGGCAGTGAAAAATCTCAGGCAATAATGGGAATACAAATGGCAAGCGCGTATATTGGAACTACTTTTATGCCTCCTTTATTTGGAAAGATAACGTCATTTTTTGGTTTTAATGTTTTTCCGCTATTTTTAGGCGTTATATTGATACTTAACATAATAATGGTTGAAATATTGAACAAAAAGGTAGATAAAAATAATGTGTAGAAATGTCCCGTATGTGTATAAATGTCTTTAGATGAAAAAATTTTAGAATTAACCGTGAAATATATATATTAATGTGAAATATTGACAAAAAATGTTTTTTATATTATTATTTAAAACCATGCCACGTATAAAAGAAACATTTGATGATATGAGTGAAACCACCCGTCAAAAGATAAAAGCGGCTGCATTGTCGTTGTTTGCAAGGAAAGGTTTGTCGGTAACGATTGATGAAATCGCAAAAAAAGCCGCCCTGGACAAAGAGCTGCTTTCCCGCCATTATCCGTCCAAAGAAGAGCTGATTGTTGAATTGATACAGCAGGCAGCCGTTATTTCAGGCAAAAGCATAAAAGAAATTGCGGGCAGGGACAGCAGCGCGGCCGTAAAAATAAAGCAAATAACCGCCATGATGTGTGAAATGCTGTCAAACAACTACGTCGGAATAGATTATTTTATGTTCATAATTCAAGTGAGCATGAGCGATTTTCAGATACCGGATACAGGGCTGTTTACGGCGGATATGCCAAATCCGATTGAAAGCCTTACGCAAATAATTTACCAAGGACAGGCGGAAGGTTCGGTTGCCGGCGGCGACCCTATGCAGCTTGCGGCTGTTTATTGGGCGGCGATACAGGGGCTTTGCTGTTATGTTATAACAGGCGTGCCATTGTCGCCGGATCCTGAAATATTATCGCGAATTATATTAAAGGATTAATAGTCACTGTATCGTGACGCCAAGGGGATTATGCTATTAAACCTTGAGCATAGAAAGACAAACAAAGACATTGAAGTATCTATTATATACCCCGAGAAAAATAAAACAGTTGAACGGCTTGTGTCATTTATCAATTCGCTTAGTATTAATATAGAAGGTTATACTGAAGACGGCATAAAACATGTAAATGTGCATGACATTTATTATATAGAAAGTGAAGACAAGATAGCGGTGATTTTCTGTGAAAATGAATATTACAGAACAAAATTCCGTCTTTATCAAATTAGTGAAAAATTGGCGGGATTTGGTTTTGTTCAAATCAGCAAATATTGCCTGATAAATATAAACAAACTTGATAAAATAATTCCCTTGTCCAACAGGCGTATGGAAGCGATATTGAAGAACGGGAAACGCGTCTTTATTACCAGAAAATATCTTTACAATATTAAAAAAGTGTTACAGGAGAATCTTGATGAAGAGTAATAATTTTAAGAAAATAATTTTATATGTATTTGCCAGCACAGGAGCGGTATTGTTTCTTTTGGCGATTTTTGCCATGTTTAAAGGAAATGAAGCAATCAGCGCTAATACTATTCTGGAGATTACAGGCGCGAATGTTATAATTTCCATAGGTCTCTCTTTAACTCATAAAATTGAATTTCGTTATGCGATATTTGAATTCCTGCTTGATATTGGTTTTATGATAATTGTCATTGTTTTATCCGGAGTATTATTTGACTGGTATTCAAAAATACCGGTATGGGTTCCTCTTGCCATTGTGTTTTTAATTTACATATTATTCTATTTACTTGATATAGTCAGAGTTCAAAGGGATATAAAAGAAATAAACAAAATGTTACAAAAACTAAAGGATAAAGAAGCGAGTAGCGCATCATAATATTATATGGATGTTTATATATATAAGGAGAAATAAAGATTGATTTATACATTAATATATATTGTTATTTCTCTTCTTGTACTTTTTCAGGGCGTATTTCAAATTGTGGGGAAAAATAAACGTAGTGCTTTAAACTGGTACTTTTTTGCCATTTGCGCGGTAGTTGCGATTTCCACTTTTAACAGCGGCTTTATGTATTATATAGCCTTTTCAAAAAATGAAAATCGGGACGAAATTGATTATGTATTCAGCACGGCGAACATTATTTTTTCAACAATAAAAATCATGGCGGTTCCGTTTCTTTTTGCGTTTATCTTTAATCTTTCAAAAATCAATTCCAGAAAAATAAAAATATTACAGCTTGTTTTACTCTCCGCCAATATCCTTACCATTTCCGCGATATTTATTATTATAATTACATCTGCTAACGCAATTAGCATTTTTTCTTCCAATTTCTTTAATATTTTTGTTCTTTTAATTGTTATTTTCTCTTTCTGCTGCCTGATTTTGCTGTTGTATAAATGGATAAAAACCGCATCTCTAAAACGTGACCGTTTACAGGCAAAAACAATATCTATAGCCTGCCTGATATCGCTTCTTTCTCTTGTCTGCCTGTTATTTACTCTTAATTCAAATTTATATTTTATAGAACTTATCCCTTATTTAGGAATAGCGACGTTTATTTTTATCTGTAATCATTATGCCAATCAATATAACAGTTTTAGTTTTAATATATCCAATCTTGCCGCTTATGTTTATTCAGCCGTTAAATTGCCCGTACTTATTCTGGATGATACGGGTAATATTATGCTCTGTAATACGGCTTCGGAAAGTTTTTTTAAGAAAAATACCGAGCAGCTTACCAAGCTAAAATTATTTGACTTATTTGACTTTGGAAATATATTGCTGTCATTACAACGGCAAAAAAAAGACGCGGTTGTTTTTAACTGCGACGCAGTTTGCAATATTGAAGGGAAAAAATGTCAAATCTCGTTAAATTATGTTTATGATAAATTTGACGAAATGATCTGTACTGTTATGATAGTAACGGACATCACGGAAAAAGAAGAATTAATCCGAAAGCTTAATGAATCTAACGCAAAAATTGAACGCTTTAACAAGGAATTGCAGTCTGAGGTTGACAGGCAGACTGAAAGCATACGCAATCTTCAAAAAGCGATTGTATATTCAATGAGCGATTTGATAGAAAAAAAAGACGGCTACACGGGAGTACACACAAGACGCGTAAGCGAATATGTCGCCATTTTACTGCGTGAATTAATGCGTCGCGGTTATAAATTTACCGAATCGGAAATTCAAAGAATAGCGGAATCTTCACTGCTGCATGATATGGGAAAAATTGCCATACCTGACAGTATACTTCTTAAAAACGGAAGGTTAACGGATACTGAATTTGACGTAATGAAAAGCCACAGCACGACAGGGGCGGATTCTTTGCAAAAATCAATGCAGTTTGCGAATGATGACGACTTTTTAAAAAACGCGTTTGTAATGGCCAAACATCATCATGAGAAATGGAACGGCAGCGGCTATCCCGACGGTAAAAAAGAAAATGAGATACCTCTCCTTGCGCGTGTAATAGCCATTGCCGATGTTTATGACGCATTACGTTCCGAACGTTCTTATAAAAAGCCTTTCAGCCGGGAGAAAGCAAAATCAATCATATTGGAAGAAAACGGCCGGCAATTTGACCCGGAACTGGTCGATGCCTTCCTGGCGGTAGAACCCGAGTTTGACGAGTTCTGTAAATCCGCTCAAGCCGGTCATTTTGGCCTATGAACCCCTATTAACAAAGACAGTTTTTGATCAAAATTGCCTATTTGTAAAGGTTTTAAAATAAATCTTATATAATCATTAAGCAATGGATCGAATTTAAGCCCGCTGTAAATTCTACTGTTCTTCATCGCCTTGTGCATCTCCCTCATGCAATAACTTAATTCCACTTCCGCATCAGACATATTTTTGCCTATTCTATCGGGTTTTAGGTGCGCAAGAATCGTTCCGTCTTCTGAATAAACGGCCATAAGGGCGATGTCATCATTTTCTTTTAAGGTATTCTCCAATACCCGCTGTATCACATTAGTAACCGTCAGGCATCTTAGATCTCCCGCTGCCTCGCTGTTATTATTATTGACAACGGGAATCATCGTATTTGTTGAATCATTGTCGGCTTTGTTTATTTCCCATATCGGTAAATTATAAAAACGCTCTCTGCACTCGTCACAAATGGCAAAATGCGCCAATAAACCCGCTATTGTAATTAATATTACCACGATGGCTATAATTACGATTATCAAAATCTTTAAGTTAAAATTATCTTTCATATTTTCCTCCTTATCCACAAATTTTCTTAATGTTTATATGGTCTTATATTTTTAAAATAGGGAAATAATTCAATGAAAATACCGCTTATTGGAAGAAAATATCAATCGCAAAATACACCCTAAAAATGTGTTTTAAACATCTGCCCCCTTGTCATTAATTAATCTTTTTGCTATCCTGAACCAAAGCTTAAACCTCATTTTAAGCTATCCCTCTTTTCCGGTATTACCGGACATAAGGCCATAAGGAGGAACTATGCGCCGATATGAATTAACGGTTATCTTCCCTCTGGAAGAAGACCAGCACAGGGCGGGACGGGAACAACTGCTTTCCGATTTTACCGCCAACGGAGTCGAAGTCGAAAAAACCGATGAACTCGGAGATCGCGACCTCGCCTATGAAGTTAAAAAAAGAAAACGCGGAAAATACGTCCTTTTTACGATTAAATCCGACCCCGCAAAGATTACCGTTCTTGACCGTATTTTCAAACTCAATTCCAATCTTCTTAAATTCCTGTTTGTAAGGAATGAGGAATAGGAGAGGAGTATGGCGGATATCAATCATGTTGTTTTAATTGGGCGGCTTACAAGAGACGCTGAGTTAAAATATACCGCGGGAGGGCAGGCTGTTTGCAAATTTTCCATCGCTGTAAACAGAAGAAAGAAAAACGGCGACCAATGGGAAGATGAGGCGAACTTTTTTGATATTGTATTGTGGGGCAAGCAGGGCGAATCTCTGCAATCGTATCTTGTTAAAGGAAAGATGGTGGGCGTAGACGGGGAACTCCGTCAGGATCGATGGCAGCAGGACGGGCAAAACAGGTCTAAAGTTGAGATAATAGCCAATTATATTCAGCTTTTGGGCGGCGGCTCCGGCGATAGGCAGAACCACAATAATTCGTCAAGCGGCGGCAATTCGCACGATTCGCAAAACTACGCGCCTTCTGGTAAAGACGACGGTTTTACGGACGATATACCTTTTTAAAATTTATTCTATATAAGGAGATTTTTTATGTCAGATGATAAATATTTTGATAACGAACCGCATTCCCGCCACGACAGGGGAATGGATATGCAGATGGACGACAGAGACGGCGACGACCGCGGACGCGGCGGCAAAGGGCAGAAAGTTTTTTTCAAGAAAAAAGTCTGCAAATTCTGCGCTCAAAAAATGAAGATAGACTACAAGGAGGCCGATACTCTTCGCAGGTTTATTACTGAAAGGGGAAAAATTCTTCCCCGCAGGATTACCGGAACCTGCGCAAAACATCAGCGCGCCCTGGCTCTGGCTATCAAACAGGCAAGAAGCATCGCCCTTCTTCCGTACGTAGCCGAATAAATTATGCTTCAGGAAGAAGAAGAAGTTTCCTCTCAGGAAACAGTCTCCATACAGGAAACAGTCTCTCCGCTGGAAAAAAACAGCCCCTGTGCAGCCGCGCAGGAGAGAACTAATAAATATTATCTTCTTGTTACATTGCTTGTTTGTACCGCTATCAGCATAATATTCCTGAAAACCGGCCTTCTTTCGCTTTTTTTTCTTGTTCCGCTTGGATATGTAATAATAATAACAGGCTCATATATGCCGATATTTATAACAGCGGCTGCTGCAAATATCATTCTTCTTATTATTCAGTCTTTTTCTAAATTTGATATGGGTAGTACGCTGATAGAAATGTTGTACTTAACGACAATTTTGCTTGGGTTTACATGGATAATGGGCGGTAAATTTATGCGGACGGCATACCGGTTTGTAATTGCCTCGTCAATTTGCGCTGTTGTTTTTCTGATTTTCATTAACAGCCCCACTTCAGGATTTTTTGAAATGTTTTCTAAAACCATAGAAGAATTATTCGGTAACGGCGCCGATTCCGAGGTCCATGTAAAGAATTTATTATTCGCGCAGGTCTTTACGCCTGAGCGCCTGACAGAGCTTGCAAGAATGTTTCTTCTAAGGGGCGGCGCGTTAATCAGCATGTTATTTTTGTTTTTTGTTAATCGTCAAGTTGCGGTCAGCGTCGTTTCTATGGTTAAAAGGCAAAAAATTGATCACGGATTAAATGCGTTTTACGCGCCCGCGAACACAATTTGGGTGTTATCCGGCGCTTTGGCGACTATCGTATTATCCGGTATTTTTAAAATGGAAATATTGGAAATTTTAGCATGGAATGTATTTGTCGCCTGCGCTGTAATTTTTCTGGCGCAGGGCGCCGCAATACTGATGTATTGGATGTCGCTTCGTACAAACGCTTTCCGGTTGATAATTAACGTATTGGTTATTGTAGTATTATTCAGCCCTTTAAACTCATTTGCCATTGCGGCCTTGGTTTTATTGGGAATAATAGATAATTGGCGCCCTTTTCGAGTTGTGAAAAGCGCCTAACCTGACCACTTGCAAGTGGTCAGGCAAGCCCCTACTCCGGGGCAAACAGCTGCTTTTTTGCGGCTGACATTTAAGAATACTCCGTAAAACTTTTCGGGGTGTCCATTCAAGCAATACGCAGTATTGCAATATGCGGATGGAAAGGAGCTTGGAATGAAAGTTATTTTAAACAAGGATCTCGCGACTCTTGGCGAGGAGGGAGACGTAAAAGAAGTGGCGAAAGGTTATGCGCGTAATTATCTTTTCCCAAGGGGAATTGCGCTGCCTTACACGCCCAGAATGATCAAAGTAATCGAGAGCCGAAGGGCGGAAATAGACGCGCGCAAAGAACAAAAACGCATGGACGCAAGAGGGTTAAAAGAAAAACTTGACACGTTTGAACTTTCTCTTACAATGCCCGCGGGAGCAAACGGCAAACTTTACGGCGCGGTGACAAATCAAACAATCGCGGACGAGCTTGCCAAAAACGGATTCCAGATTGAGAGAAAGCGCATTGAAATTGCCGGTAACGGATTTAAGAATGTCGGCAAATACAAGGCTGTAATTAAACTCTATGAAAACCAGTCCGCGGAAATTACAATTACAATTATCGCGCAGGAAATAAAAACTGAAGCTCCCGCTTCCAAGCCGGCTGCGCGGCGCGGTAGAAAAGACCGCCATGAAGCCGAAGCTCAGGAAACTCCCGCCGAAGAAACTTCCGCGGCTGCCGCCACTGAAGAAAAAGCGGAAACCAAAGCCGAATAGGCGCCATAGTGGCACAGTCAGTAAGGGATAAAACCCCTCCCCACGATGATGAATTGGAACAGGCCGCTTTAGGCAGCCTGTTGGCGGATAATGAAGCCGTATCCGCAGCAATTCAGTTTCATCTGCGTCCCAACGATTTTTATTCCCGCGCAAATAACCGCGTTTATGAAGCCATCATGAGTCTCGACTCAAAAGGGCTGCGTCCGGATATTCAGACTGTCGTTCAGGAATTAAAACTTATGGGGAAACTGGACGAAGCAGGAGGGGCGTCCTATGTTTCAAGCCTGACAAATGTTATTCCCTCAAGCGCGAATATTGATTATTACGCGCAGATGGTAAAAAACTACTCCGTTAAAAGGGCGCTGTTAAGCGTAGCTTCGGAAATTGGGGTAAACGTATACGACGAATCAAAAGAAGCGGTGGAAATACTGGAGGATGTTCAAAGGACTATTTTTAAATTAAGCGATGAAAGGCAGGTTTTTACATCCAGAAAAATCAGCGAAGTGCTAAAAGAGACGATCTTAATCCTTGACAATGTAATGAAGTCCAAGAATCCGATAACAGGCATTTCAACGGGCTTTGAAAAACTGGATCAAATGACATCGGGTTTCCAGCGCGAGGAATTTATTGTAATTGGGGCGCGGCCATCCGTGGGGAAAACCGCCCTTGCGCTGAATATGGCTTCCAATATGGCTTTTCATCAAAAAATCCCCACTGCGTTTTTTTCCCTGGAAATGTCAAATATCGCCCTTGCCCAGCGCCTTATTAGCAGCGAGGCAATGGTTCAGGCGCAGAATTTAAGGAGCGGCTTTTTAAGCACGGGCGATTACAAAAAAATAGTGGATGTAATGAGCCTTTTATATGAAGGGCCGTTTTACATTGTCGATATACCGAATATGGATCTTTTAAGCCTTCGCACCCAGGCAAGGAAACTGCGCACCCAACAGCAGGTGGAGATAATATTTATCGATTATTTGGGGCTTATTGCCTACGAAAACACCAAATTGCAGCGTTTTGAGCAGATTTCCAATATTTCACGCGCTCTGAAAAGCCTTGCGCGCGAGCTGCATATCCCGATAGTGGTTCTCTGCCAGTTAAACCGCGACGCCCAATGGGAGGTCCCGACTCTGGCAAATTTGAGGGATTCCGGCTCGATAGAGCAGGACGCGGATTTAGTGTTATTTTTAAACAGGGAACAGCCCAAAAAGAATAAAAAGGATAAAGATGATGAAAAACCTGTTTCTACCGACAATATCCCGACAGATTTGATAGTAGCAAAGCAAAGAAACGGCCCTACGGGCATAGTTAAGCTGGAAATGATTGCAAAATACGCTAAATTTGGACAGGCGCCAAAAGACAATAATACAGAACAAATTACTTGAAAAAAAATAATATTTTTGATATTATTTAGATATATTTACAATAGAGGTGGTAATATGGGGCTTTTGGAAGAATATGATTTTGATTTATTAAAGAATGAAGCTGAAATTTTGGTTATACGCGAAGTTGAGAATCAACTAAAAACCGGCCATGAAGATATGTGCCGCTGTAATGAATGTATCGTAGATATTGCCGCAATCGCGTTAAATTCGGTTAAACCATTGTACCGTTTTTCACTGTTGGGCGCGCTTTACGCGTCTCAGGCAATGACTGAGCAGTCTTATGCGGACAGTGTAAAGGCGGCGGTTACGCAGGCGATAAAAAAAGTAAAGAAAAATCCGGCTCACGATTAACGTATAGTATCCGACATTTTTATTTCAAAGCATCAGGCCGCAATAAGTTTTGGACTGACAGATAGGAGCGGACTCGAAGCTGCGGAAAAATCCCGCTTTTTGGATTCTTTTTGTAATCTTTAAGAAATTTGTCATACAGTTCCTGCGGGATTCTCATTACTGCGACTTCTCCCGGCCTTATTCCGTCAAGATGAAATTCTATGCCGTCGGAACTATTAGAGTAATACCATGCGTTTATATCCTTGTCGGGATAATTTTCCGCGGCTTTGTCCAAAAGAAATGATTTTAAAGTTTCTATAACGACGGGTTCAAGTCCGTCGTTTATTACAGCCAGACGGTCAGCCATTTCCGGGTAACTTATAATAGTTTCAAATTGATAATTTTCTTTTTTATTACGGTAGAAATCGCCGCGCTCAAGCTCCGGTAGCACTCTCATTTTAAATTTTTTTGATTTCCATGTAATGTTAACAGGATATTCAGGCTTGTTTTTTTTATCGCAATACGCGCATTTATAACTCATAAATGCGCCGTTTAAAATATCGGTCAGGATTTCAGGTTTCTTATCAAGATCAATTTCTTCCTCATAATCAATTAAAATATTATTTCCGCAAAAACAGGAAATATTCTTTTTCATAATACCCCCTTCTAACGCCTGACAAAATAAAGGATATCCCCAAACAGCGCAAAAGCCATCAAGGTAAAAATAATGACAGTTCCGCAGGTTTGAAAAATTGATATTGCTTTTGGGTGGGCCGGTTTTCTTCGGATAATTTCAACAAGGAAAAGGATAATCATGCCTCCGTCAAGAATGGGCAGAGGCAGCATATTCATTACGCAGAGGGCGATTGAAATGAGTGCGATAAAGTCGATAAAATACCTGAACCCGGTCGCAATGCTCTGCCCAAACCCCTGAGCCGCCATATCCCCCATCATGTAAGTTATACGCACGGGGCCTGAAACCGCTTTTGTAAGATCAATTCCCTTAAAAAGTAGTTTTAAGCTTGTAACGGAGATGGCAAGCGTTTTATACCCTTCTTTAAAACCTTTTACGACAGCCTGCGGGATAGAAAGATTTGGAGTGCGGTAATTTATGGTTCTCCACGAAATGCCGATATCGCTTTGCGGATTGCTGATATCCAATGAAATCCGTTCCGCAGTTCCGCTTCGGGAAATTTCCAGATCAAGATAATCCGGTTTCTGTTCTAAAATTTTCATAAGATCGACGGTGTTTCGTACGGGCGTATTGTTCGCCGCTGTTATTTTATCGCCCGGCAGCAGGCCGGCTTTTTGCGCGGGACTGCCCTCCGTTACATTGTCTATTACGGTATCCGTCCAAAAATAAACGCCAATTTTTCCCGCCCCGCTTGATTTGTCAAGAGCGGGCGTTACCCGTAACTTGATAATTTTTCCGTCTCTGTCTACGGTTATGGGAAGATTTTTTTCCGCATTTACGGCGATATTTTCCTGCACTTCATGGTAATAGGAAATTTCATTGCCGTTGATATTGATAATACGGTCGCCTGTTTCCAATCCCGCCTTATCCGCGGGATAAACTTCATCGGAAAATTCCGAGGCAAGAACGATTCTGTTATCGAGGGTTTTCATTTCAAAACCAAAACCCCAAAGGAAGCAAAGAAGAATAATCGCAAAAAGCAGATTAAATAAAGGGCCTCCTATGGCGACAAGTATTCTGGCAGCCGGGCTTGCCGCAAGGTAGGAGCCTTCTTCCGGTTTTACTCCCTTGTTAGTATTTTCCCACGCTTCGTTATAATCTGTCTCTCCTTTCATTTTGCAATAACCGCCAACCGGAAACATCCCAAGACGGTATTCTACAGCGCCGATTTTCTTTTTTAAAATCGGGTTTCCCCATCCTATAGAAAACGCCTCCACGTCTATTTTTACAAGACGCGCGGCCAGAAAATGCCCAAGCTCATGAAAGAAAACTACAATCCCAAGCCCGAATAACCCAAGCGCTATTTTTAGTATAAACATAGGCTTATGATAGCATATATTTAGTATTTATTCCATAAGATTTCACACAAAGATCAAGATGGGAACCTTCGGTCTCGGTTGAGGTTCACCAAAGTACAAAGAACACAAAGAGGGAAGAAGGGGTTTTGTTCGACGGCTATGCGTGGGCTTTACGATTATATAACGGACAATGCCCCCTTGATTCTTCTTCGTGATCTTTGTTTCTTCGTGATCTTTGTGTGAAAAAATTTGCGAATGGACTTATCAAATCTCCCCCAAACTGAAGTCTCCCTGAATTTTAAAGTGATTTCCGTCGCGCCTGACGGTGAGTTCGCGTTCGGGAAAATGAAGGGGCAAGAGTTCCCTGACTTTATCCGCCGCGGCTTCGTAGATTTCACGGCGCACATTGTCATCGACTTTCTCAAGAGTGGATATTGACACGTCGATAAGGTAGCCCCGTCCCAGTTCCGATCTGCAGCCGGGAGTAAAGTTGGCGCCTATGTTGAAAAGGCCGTCCGCCTCCGGATTGGCAGTTTCGCCGCGCGCGGGACGCATGGGATGCAAAGGGTATCTTTCACCGTAAAGGTCTTCAATAAAGTTGTCAACTTCATCAAAAAGTTTCTTCATGCGGTTGTCAAATTCTATAATCTTTGGATGCCACATTTTGTCATTATATGTTTATTGGTCATGACGAACAAGAATCTCTTAATGAAAAATGTGAAAATTTATTGAAAACGACAAGTTTTTATTGCTCAAAAATATAGGTACCATAAACGAGATAAATTTCTTTTGTTAAAACATTAAAATCGTATTCTACAACAAATCTTGTACTTAAACCGTATTCATTTTCCGGTATCTCAGTGTTTTGCTTGAATTCATTAAACTTTGTTTTTATATCATTGTCATAGCCCCTACAATCTGACATTACCAAACCACTAACAATATTATTTTCAAATGAATAAGACCTATAATATACCGCGTCTAATATTTCTTTCTTATTCGCAAGGTCATATATGTGAAGTCCTCTTACTCCGGGATCGGTTCCTTCATCAATAAATAAAAAGTCATTATAAATACCCTCATAACGATAAGGGCCATCGCCTATAGTAAACAATTTATTTCCCGAATCTTTATATTCTGTTGTTTCTAAGTCTTTGTTATACTCATAGATGCAAAACCTACTATCAACCCATGATCTATTATCTCCTTCGTAGATTAATATTTCTTCCAATGCTATATATTTTTCATAAATATATATTTTACCAATCTGTATTTCCGCGTATCTCCCGAAATGATCAACATCTCCTATGAAGTTATTTTCTTTTGTATCATTACTGATATTGATATTTACTTTGTCCTCAACTTTTTGCTCAGCAGTAATGTCATTTTCAGGTATTACTGTTACCGCAGGTGTTTTCTTGCACATAGCAAGAAAAATTAATAAAATTATACATAAAAACAGATGTTTTCTCATATTGTTAAGTATATAAAAATAATAAATTTCTATCAAGAAAATTTTTACAAAAAGATGAATGGACTCCCCATCCGCATAAAAAGCCGTATTTGTCCGGTATTTGCCTCAATATTTCAAGATAACCTAATGGGATATTCGTTTTAACAAAAATAGTGTTTTTTTTTGTTGACAGTTTGGAAAGACGGTTTTATACTGATATAAAATCTATTATTAGGAGGATTTTATGAAAAGATTATTACTTGTAATGGTTCTTTTAACGGCTGTAATTGGAACCTCTCTTTTCGCGCAAACAAGAACCCCGCTCCAATTACCGGATACTTTAAGAGACGCTTTTAGTAAACCTATTAAGTACGCGGTAACCGCGCCCAATATTATTGAAGTACGCGGTAATGTTCAGGACATGGGAGCGATATACCTGAGGGATATTCCCTACAAAGGACAAAAAACTTTTATTGTCAAAATTCGTTCTATGACGGGTAAATTCCGCTGGGATCATGGTAAAATGTTTGGTGTTACCCTGGGCAGTCCGAGCGATCCAAAAAGCTTTTTAACGACACCGGGAAGAAAACTTATGGACAAAATGATAGACGGTCCTTTTGCCGTTGGTGATGAGGTGGTATTTACCCTGCCCGATAGTGCTACCAGTAAACCCGGTACTATTACTATTGCAATGACAACATACGGCGGAGCCACTTTTGAAATAGAGTTATATTTCGAGTAAAACACATTAGAGTTGTTCAGAAACTTCAGTTTCTGAACAACTTCATTTTAAAAAGCCAAGCTACGCAATACTTTGACCGGGAGAGCGTTAGGTGCAAGTTTTTAAAATGGTTTGAAGATATTGAAAAATGTTAATCTTCAGTTTTCGTCTAAAAGCGGTAATTTAATTTCACGCACATTCCTCTTGATTCGTACCGGTTCGTGGTTAAAATTTTAAAGATTCAGCCCTCTGCCTTGCGTCAGCGTCCGCATTAAGTACTGTCTCCAAGTCCAAAGAACCGCAAGTCCAATCCGCCTGCAGGACGTGTTCCGTGATTTTGGGGATGTCTGAAAATTTTATTTTCTGTTCAAGAAATGCTTTGACTGCCGCTTCGTTTGCGGCGTTGTAGGCGCACGGATACAAGCCACCGCGCCTGGCGGCTTCCCATGCGTAGGTCAGCATGGGGAATTTATCAGTGTCAGGTTTTGAAAATTCAAGGGTGAGGGAGTCGAAGCCGACCGGTTCCAGAGTTGATTTGGTTGTTACAGGCCAGTACAGCGCGTCGTGAATCGGGTGGCGCATGTCGGGTTTTGAAAGCTGTGCGTAAATAACGCCGTTACACAGGCGGATCATCGAATGGACTATGCTTTGAGGGTGAATTACAACTTTAACTTTTTCACCGGGCATGTTAAAAAATACGCAGGCTTCGATTATTTCCAGTCCCTTGTTCGCCATTGAAGCTGAATCAATCGTTATCTTCGGCCCCATGTTCCATGTGGGGTGGGAAAGAGCGTCCTTTACCGTTACATATTCCATGTCTTTAGCGCTTAATTTCCTGAACGGGCCGCCTGACGCCGTTAAAATTATTTCGCTTACATTCTCGCTTTGTTCGGCAAAAAAACGAAGCAGATGAAAAATAGCGGAGTGCTCGGAATCGACGGGGATGATGTTTACATTTTTTTCCTTTGCCGTGCGGATAGCCAAATCGCCCGCCATGACGATTGTTTCCTTGTTTGCAAGCGCCAGGTGAGAGCCTGCGTTGATTGCCGCAAGGGAGGGTTCAAGGCCGGCGGCGCCTGATATGCCGTTTATTGTTATGTCAGGTTTTATTTCGGCTATGGCGGATAAGAGTTTTTCCCTGCCGTTGGCTTCATCCGCAAGAACGCAAACGGCGGCGGGGAATTGTTTTGACAACTCTTCAAGTTTGCCGCGGCTGGAGCGCGCTGTAAGGAGGACTGCTTCAAAGTTTTCGCCGTCGCGTGAAATTATGTCAAGGGAACTTTTTCCTATGGAGCCGGTTGCCCCAAGAATAGCGACGCGTTTTTTCATCAAGCTCTGAAAAATATGTTGAAAAGGAGATAAAATACAGGGGCGGCTACGGCAATTGAATCAATTGAATCAAGAACGCCGCCGCGTCCAAGCATAAAATTTCCCGAATCTTTAAAATCGCAGCTTCTTTTAATAGCGGATTCCGCCAAGTCGCCTAAAGAGGCTGCGATTCCCGTGCATAATCCAAGAATAACCGCCATAATTGCCAATTTAATAAAAGGGATTTCAAAGTTTAAATAAATAAACATTTGCGGAAAAAATATTACCGCGCCCACGGCGATGATTATGGAACCAAGCGTGCCGCCTATGAAGCCCGCGACGCTCTTGTTGGGGCTTACGGGAATTATTCCCTTATTATTAGCGCCGAATAAATTACCGCAAAGCCATGCGGTTGAATCATTGCCGAATGCGATGAATAAAAATAACAGTGTCGCGGCGGGATTCTCCCACGCGCTCATAAGTACCAGCCACGATATAAAAAGTCCGGGATATATAAGCAGGGAAAATTTGCCGATTATTTGCCCTGTAATTTTTTCTATTTCTGTTGATTTGGAAAAAACTTTAGATAATAATATCCACCCTGCGCCTGCCATTAACAAGAAAGGAGAAAGAAATATATCATCGAATGCTTTACCTTTTAAATAGTATGAACTTATATCAATGGTAAAAGCCAATGGAATTATAGCGCCTAAAATAAAACTTTCTATCTTTGAAATAAAAATATTCTTCTTTTCAAGCATAGAAGAAAATTCAACGGCCCCCATCGCGGAAAAGAAAACAGTAACTATATTAAGGGCAAGATTTCTGTAGTGCGGTAACAAGATTACAAGAGCATAAACTGCGGGAAGTCCGATTATAAATATTAGTAACCGTTCAATAATTTTTTTCATGTTTTTACCCCGCCAAAACGCCTGTCCCTGTTTTGATAATCGGAAATTGCCGCTTGCAAGTCCTCTTTGTCCCATTCAGGCCAAAGTTTTTGCGATATGTACAATTCCGAATATGCCCCTTCCCACAGTAAAAAATTACTTGTTCTGTATTCGCCCGCGCTTCGGATTATTAAATCAGGGTCAGGCACGTCGGGGTTGTCAAGAAAGCCGCGAATATCGTCTTCGCTGATGTTTGCCGCGTTTTCATTCTCCGCGCCCGGCTCTTTGCCGTAAAAACGCTCTTTGGCAAGTTTGCGTAACGCCCTTACAATCTCGTCTCTGCCGCCGTAATTAATCGCAAGAATTACCTGCATTCCTTCAAAACTTGCAGTGTCGGCGATTGAATCGGACAGCTCTTTTTGAATATCCGGCGGCAATCCAGCGAAATCTCCTGCGTGACGGATGCGGATTTTGTTCTGCTTACTGAAATCAAACTCTACCCGCAAATACTGTTTTATAAGTCCCATTATAAAGCCGACTTCTTCCGACGTGCGTTTCCAGTTTTCAGTCGAAAACGCGTAAAGAGTCAGATACTTTATGCCTAAATCGTTTGCGGCTTTTACAATACGTTTTGCCGTCTTTAATCCTTCAAGGTGTCCCTGCGTGCGGACAAGACCCCGGCTTTTTGCCCAGCGTCCATTTCCATCCATGATAATGCCCACATGAGCAGGGATATTTTTACCCATTATACGTCCATAATCTCTTTTTCTTTTTCTTCAAGGATTTTATTTACCTGCCCTACGTAGTTATCGGTGAGTTTTTGCAGTTCTTCCTCTCCCTTGCTTTCGTCGTCTTCCGTAATTTTTGCCTTTTTATCTTTTAAAAGCCTCTTTAATTCTTCGTTGCCGTCCCTGCGGATATTGCGAATTGCGACTCTGGACTGTTCCGCCTGATTTTTCGCCAGCTTGACAAGATCTTTGCGCCTTTCTTCCGTAAGCGGAGGAATTGAAACGCGGATTACCTTGCCGTCATTTGACGGATTTAAAGACAGTTCCGAAGAACGAATCGCTTTTTCAATCTCCGTGATAAGGTTTTTATCCCAGGGTTGAATAACGACAAGGCGCGCTTCGGGAATTGAAATATTCGCAACCTGATTAAGAGGCGATTTTTCACCGTAAGCGTCAACTCTAATCCTGTCAAACAGGGCGGCGGAAGCCCTCCCTGTCCTGAAAGCGGCAAAAGTATCTTTAAGGCTTGCCACCGTTTTTTTCATCCGCTCTTCGTTAGACGAAATTACATCCTGCATAAAAACCCCTGATTATTCCGCGCCTACTCTGTAGTAAACGTACTCTTTTACCGCAAGTTTGGCTCCGGCTTTCTTGCCGCATTCTTCAATCGCCTTTGCGACGGTGATTTTCTCGTCCTTTACATAACCTTGTTCCAAAAGACAAATTTCGCTTAAATACTTTGTCACCTTGCCCTTAAGAATTCCTTCAAGGACTTTTTCCGCCTTTCCTTTAAGTTTTTCATCCTGCTGCATTTGAACGCGGAAAATTTCTTCCTGTTCCTTGAGCCATGCCTGATCTATTTTATCCCTGTCAATGGCGATTGGATTAAATGCCGCGATATGCAGGGCAAGGGAGAAAACAAATGATTTTACTTCCTCATTGTTAAAAATTTCAGGTTTGTCAGCTTCGCATTTAACAACTACGCCGATGTTTCCGTCGCCGTGAATGTACTGCGTAAGGTATTCATTGGAAGACGCTTTTACCTGACAAAGCCTTTTAAGCCCCATGTTTTCGCGGATTTTAGTCGCAAGGTCCTGTACAAGGCCGTTAAGCTCGTCATTGGGGGCGTTTAATCCCTTTTCAAGCGCGTTAGCTGCAATTGCCTCTCCCAGGGCGATAAAGTCGGGGTTTCTCGCGACAAAGTCAGTTTCCGCGTTGAGTTCGACCAATACTGCGGCGGAATTATCGCCTTTCATTTTAATAAAAACTTTTCCGTTATTGGTGGCGCGTCCGGCTCTTTTTTCAAGAGCGGCAAGGCCTTTTTCTTTTAAAAGTTTTTCCGCTTTGGCAAAATCGCCTTCTGAAGAGACAAGCGCGTTTTTACATTCCATCATTCCCGCGCCTGTTTTTTCCCGTAGTTTTTTTACATCTGCTGCGGATATTTCAGCCATTTTATTCTCCTTGTTATTTTTTTATTTGCTGTTCTATTCGTCCTTATAGACTTTATCGATATCGACTTGTATCTTTGTGTCGTCCTCATCGTCATCAGGGACTTCTTCATCCGCTTTCGCGGCCTTGTACGCTTCTTCCGTCGTGTATTTTTCTATGTCGATTTCCCTGTCTTCCTCTTTCATGGATATGTCGTTCATCATGCTTTCCATATCCTCATCTTCATCGCCGAGGGTTTCAATGATCTTCAGTCCCACTTCGTTGTCAGCTTCTACAACGGCGTTGGCGACGATTTGCGTAAAGAGGGTAATTGCCCTGATTGCGTCGTCGTTGCCCGGAATGGGGTAGTCGATGCCGTCGGGGTTACAGTTTGTGTCAACAACCGCTATTATCGGAATGCCCTGCCTCTGAGCTTCGGCTACCGCGATGGCTTCCTTGCGCGTGTCGATGATAAAAAGGATTCCGGGAAGGTCCTTCATTTCCTTTATGCCGCCGAGGTTTTTTTGCAGTTTAATGCGTTCTTTCCCAAGAGAGGCAATCTCTTTTTTTGTGAGATTTTCGAAAGTTCCGTCAACTTCCATTTTTTCCAGTTTTTTAAGCCGCAGAAGCGATTTTTTAATCGTTACGAAATTGGTAAGCATTCCGCCAAGCCAGCGGTTGTTTACATAGTACATTCCGCAGCGTTCCGCTTCTTTCTGGATTGCCTGTTGGGCTTGTTTTTTTGTTCCTACAAAAAGCACGGTTTTTCCCGCGGCTACGTTTCTGCGTACGGCTTCGTATGCGTCCTTGATAGCCTGAATTGTTTTTTGCAGATCGATGATGTGAATGCCGTTCCTCTCGGCGAAGATGTATTTCTTCATCCGGGGATCCCAGCGTTTCACCTGGTGGCCGAAATGTACTCCTGATTCAAGGAGATTCTTCATTGTTACAACAGCCAAAATTTCCTCCTAACATCGGGTTTTACCTGTCGGCCTGTTAAAAGCCGAGCATTTGGTTTGAGTAAAAACCCTGCCATCACTATATCTCACTGTTTGAAGGTTAAACCTTAAACAGCGGAAAATCGGCTCCCGCGGCCAAACAGACCGAATGACCTTAGGTCAAAGACCATGGGTCATAAGCTTACGCTCCGTATGGGTAGCCGTTATCTCTAAGCATGACATAAAATTCGCGCAATGGCAAGCCCGCCACGGCGCTTGAAGTGCCCTCTATCCTGTTAATAAAGCAGGAAGCAAGCCCCTGGATGCGGTATGCTCCCGCCACCCCCTGCCATTCGTTTGTATTAAGGTACCAGTTAATTTCAGCCTCCGTCATTGTATCAAAAACGACCGAGCAGGAGACGGTACGGCAATCGGTCTTTTTTTCCTTGCCGTTGTAAAGCGCCATAGAAGTTATTACCTGATGCCGGCGGCCTGAAAGTTCTTTTAGCATACCGGCGGCATTTTCCCGTTTTTGCGCTTTGCCGAAGATCTTGTCTCCTATGGCAATAACCGTATCAGCCCCGAAAACCCACCAGGGAAGACGGTTTCTCATTTCTTCAAGTACTTTTTCTATCTTTTTAACGGCAAGTTCGGCTGTTAATTTTTTAGGGTCTTTTTGCTTACACAGGCTTTCATCGATTCTGGCGGGCATAACATTAAATTGTAGTCCCAGCATTTTAAAATATTCCTGCCGTCGTGAAGAGCCGGAAGCGAGAATGATTGGTTCCATGAGGGATTATATCATGGATGGTGAAGGAGAGTCTATCTTACGGTAATTGTTTCGTTAAATTTTCCGAATTTTTGACGTATATGTAAAAATTACCTAATAAAAATCAAAATAAAAAGAACTGGCGTTTTTTGAAATTATGGATTATTATTAAATAATGTGGCAGGTTGATGCATGAAAAAGCGTTCTTTTGATCAAAAAACGCGAAAAAAAATCATACGGTATATGCAGATATTGTTTGTGGTCATCGCATTTACCCTTATGGTTATTGCAAGCTATATATTTGTAAGCGATATTGAGCGTAAACATTTACAGAGAAATGTTAAAGACGCTATTTCATATACGGAAGCCAATATTAAAGCTGATATGCTGGAACCGGAGACGGCATTAGCCTCTATAGCGGAAACCATACGCGGAATGATTCTGCGCGGGTATAATGATGAAATGGTGAGTGAATATATCCAGCATATCAATCATTATATGCAAAGTAATGAAGAAAGACGCCTTATGGGCATAAATGGTTTTTACGGATTTTTCGATGTGTATGGCGGAAGGTTCATCACAGGAGACAGGAATTGGATTCCGCCGGATGACTATAATTTGAATGACCGTCCGTGGTATAAGGCGGCTGTAGATGCGGACGGGGACATAGGATTTACTCAACCTTATTATAATATTGCATCCGAAGAAGATACAATTACATTTGCCCGCCGTATATTTGACGAAAACAATAAACCGCTTGGTATTGTATGTTTAAATATATACCTTGAAAGAGTTAAGCAGTTGGCCATTAATACGCAATTTACCAAAGATGGCTATGGATTTCTTTTAAACAATAACATGGAATTAATCGCGCATCCTGAACCATCAATGCTGGGTATGCGCTTGCGTAATGTTAGAAGTTACATCGCGTCCTATGAAGATGAATTAAGACGGAACGGCCATATTTATGAGATTGTAACGACTGATTATCGTAATATCAAATCCATTGTCTTTATCGAAAAACTCCAAAACGGCTGGTATATGGGAATTGTAACGCCCAGGGATAAATATTATCAAAGCACAAGAACCATGGCGATAGTCCTTACCTTGATGGGGGCGTTACTGGCGGTGATGTTGATTGTAATATTGCTGTTACTGTTTAGGGAGATGAATAAAGAAAACGAAAAAACCCAAAAAATGGCATATTGGTATAATTCGATACTAAACGCGATACCGCTGCCTATAAACGTTACAGACGCGGATAGAAACTGGACATTTATAAATACGGCAGTTGAAAAATTTTTGGGGATAACATTGGAAAAAGCCGTAGGCAAGCCCTGCAGCAATTGGGGATCCAACATCTGTAATACCCAGGAGTGCGGTATCGAATGCGTAAAAAGAGGCGTTAAGCAAACATATTTTTCAAAAGGAGACTCGTCGTATCAGGCGGATACGACAATACTTAATGATATAAATAATGAAACAATTGGGTATATTGAAATTATACAGGATATAACCAACCTGCAAATAATGGCAAAAAAACAGGCCGATGCGGAAGCCGCTAATTTTGCCAAATCCATTTTTCTTGCAAAGGTAAGCCATGAAATACGCACGCCCATGAACGCTATTCTTGGCATTACGGAAATTCAACTGCAAAACGAAACATTAAATGCCGATACGCAGGAAGCAATGGATAAAATTTACAATTCCGGTTATCTTCTGCTTGGGATTATCAACGACATACTGGATCTGTCCAAAATAGAAGCCGGCAAGCTGGAATTATTCCCTATTGAATATGACGTTTCAAGCATGATTAATGATACTGTAAATTTAAATGTCGTCCGGTACGAAAGCAAACCGATTAAATTCAACCTTCAGGTAGATGAAAATATTCCTATGACATTGTTTGGCGATGAACTGCGAATTAAACAAATTTTAAATAACCTGCTTACCAACGCTTTTAAATACACGGCTTGCGGCGAAGTTTCATTGTCTGTCAACGCGGAATCGCGGAATGATGAAGCCGGCAATATAACGATAGTTTTCCGCGTAAAAGATACCGGACAGGGCATGACAGCCGAACAGTTGAGCAGACTGTATGATGAATATTCCCGCTTTAATACCGAAGCCAATAGGGCTATTGAAGGAGCGGGTTTGGGCATGAGTATTACAAAACATCTTATCAAACTGATGAATGGCGAGATTAATGTGGAGAGCGAACCCGGCAAAGGTTCGGTATTTAAAGTGCGGCTTTTACAGGGGCTTGTCATAGGCTCAAATAATTTAGGCAAGGATTTATCCCAGAAAATCGGGCAGCTACGTCCCGGCAGAACTACTCATATTAAGAAATCGCCTGTTATACACGAATACATGCCTTACGGCAGGGTATTGGTTGTAGACGATATAGAAACAAATCTGTATGTTACAAGAGGATTGTTAACCCCCTACGGTTTGTCTGTTGAAACAGCCACAAGCGGTTATGAGGCGATTGAAAAAGTTAAAGAAGGCGCAACATGGGATATTATTTTTATGGACCATTATATGCCGGGAATGGACGGTATTGAAGCTGCAAAAATTATTCGCGGTTTGGGATATAAAAGGTATATTGTCGCATTGACAGCTAACGTCCTGGCCGGGCAGGCCGAAATGTTTTTTGCTAACGGTTTTGATGATTTTATTTCCAAGCCGATAGACATACGCCAGCTAAACGCCGTACTGAATAAATTAATACGCGACAAATATCCTATTGAAACTGTTGAAACCGCCCGGCGGCAAAAAAACAGCATGAATAAAAGCTCTGCTTCTTATCTGTCTGTAAATTCCGAAATTGCAAAAATATTCGCGCGGGACGCTGAAAAGTCCATTGCAATATTGGAAGCAATTCACGAAAAACGTTACCATTTTACGGACGAAGACATACGGTCATACGTTATCAATGTTCATGCGATGAAAAGCGCTCTGGCGAATATAGGGGAAGCGAAACTTTCCAGCATTGCTCTTAAACTGGAAGAAGCGGGACGGCAGCAGAATATTGCGGTAATATCGGATGAAACGCCCGCATTTCTGACGGCATTACGGAAAGTGATTGAAAAAATCAACCCAAATGCAGACGGCATTAGCGAAGAAGTTTCACTTAATATCAAGGATAAAGACAGGACGTATCTGCGTGAAAAAATGGACATTATACAAAAAGCCTGCGCCGGATATGACAAGAAAACAGCTAAGGACGCTCTGGCGCAGCTTCGGCAAAAAACATGGCCTCATATGGTAACAGAAATGCTGGAGAAAATAGCCGAATATTTACTTCACAGCGAATTTACCGAAGCCTCAAATCTGGCTGAAGATTGCATGAAAATTTAAATTGTCTGTTAAAAATTTTTACAAAAAAACCTCTCGCAGAGGCGCAAAGGACGCAAAGTTCCTGTCCGACAGTCCAGATGATCAAGATATATATTTTTGATTACAAATCTTGAAGGAAAAACGATTATCCCACAAACAACAACCTTTGCGCCTTTGCGAGATAAAATTTGAGAATAATGTTTTGTAAAGTATTATTTATTTAACGAAGATAGCTCTTCCCTTATTTTTTGTGTAAGTTCCGCGGCGGCTTTATTAAGGGGTATATTGCGGTTTTCTTTTTCACTTCGCTTTTTTATCTCTATCTGCGGATCGCTTTGTGATAAGCCCTTGTCGCCTATAACCACGCGCCAGGGAATGCCTGTTAGATCCGCGTCGTTAAATTTTACTCCGGGGCGTTCGTTGCGGTCGTCTAACAAAATTTCGATTCCGGCTTGTGTAAGTTCGGCGGCGAGTCTGTCCGCGGCTTCTTTAACTTTGCCGTCATACTTAATAGGAACGATGATAACATGATACGGCGCTATTGATACCGGCCAGATAATTCCCGCTTCGTCATGGTGTTCTTCGATTACTGAGGCAAGAGTGCGGTCAACACCGATGCCGTAACAGCCCATCACGGGCATTTGGCTTTTGCCGTTTTCATCAAGATATGTTACGTTCATTGAGCGCGTGTATTTGTATCCAAGTTTAAAAATGTGTCCCAGTTCGTTTCCCATTTTTGTGTACAATTCGCCGCCGCACTGAGGGCAGAGGTCTCCCGCCTTCACGGTGCGGACATCGACTGATAATTGGCCGTCAATGTTCCAGCCTGTAAAATCGCGCCCGTAAGCGACATGCTTGTAGTGCAGATCTTTTGCCAACGCGCCCGTAACCGCGTCATTCATTCCCGTAACGGTGTGATCGATAATGACAGGCAGGCTTGTTAGTCCGACAGGACCGGCAAAACCTACGGGCGCATTGGTAAGGCGCGTAACGTCTGTATCTGATGCGAGGGCGGCTTCGCTTGCTTTTAGAACGGAAGCGAGTTTTATTTCGTTCACGTCAAGATCGCCGCGGATTGCCACCGCGAAAAAAGCTTCCGGGTAGACGGCAGGCGCGTTAGGTGACGGTTTTTTTCGCTCAAGTTTACCGCAGCCCGGGGCACAGGAGAGATCAAGCTCAACATTGATGGCGCGGTATATCAGGGTTTTAATAAAGGATTTTGATTCTGTTTTGAGGAAAGCGCAAAGTTCTTCGATTGTTTTTGCGTTAGGGGTGTCTATTTTTTCAAATGCAGGAGTCCCTTTAGCCGCGTCTTTTGTGGATTCTATAGAGGTCTGCGCCGTAAAATCGCTCTTACAGGCGGCTTTCTCTACATTGGCGGCATAACCGCAGTTTTTGCAGAGGATCAGCGTATTGTCGCCGATTTCGCTTTCTACCATAAATTCTTCCGAGCCGGAGCCGCCCATTGCGCCCGAGTCGGCTTTTACGGGAATTACGGAAAGTCCGCAGCGTTTAAAAATTTTTCGGTAAGCGCGTCCCATCGCCTGATATGTGTCGTCGAGGCTTTTATCATCGGCGTGCCATGAGTAGGCGTCTTTCATTATAAATTCGCGTCCGCGCATTACGCCGTAGCGCGGGCGTACTTCATCGCGAAATTTTGTGTTAATTTGATAAAGGGCGATTGGCAGTTGGCGGTAACTGGAAAGCTCATCGCGCACAATGGCGGTAAAAACTTCTTCGGCGGTGGGGGAGACGACAAAGTCGTTATTAAGCCGGTTTTTTACGCGAAGCATTGATTCGCCGATAGAATCCCATCGGCCTGATTCCTTCCATAATTCGCCGGGGACGACCACAGTCGGTTTTATTTCCAGCGCGCCCGCCGCGTCCATTTCTTCGCGGATGATCTGTTCAACCTTGCGGAAGGAACGCAGTCCAAGCGGAAGGTAGGCAAAAAGCCCGTTGGCAAGCTTGCGCAGGAGTCCCGCGCGGAACATCAATCTGTGGCTTGCGATAACCGCGTCCGCCGGAACTTCCCTGAGAGTGGGTATAAAAGAACTGGAATAATTCATAATAAGCCAAGTTTATCAATTTTTTTTGATTTACGAAAGAGGGAAGTCCATCATATCTTGTCGTTGTATAAAAAAAAGCTGTCCGCCTGGCCACTTGTAAGTGGTCAGGGAACAGCCTTTGGAAATTGTTTTGTGTTTATTGATTACGGCGTAACTGAGAAATAAACCAGAGTTGCGTATTTATGATCGCCTATTACTCCTACAACTGTTAGAATATAATCTCTTGCTGAAGAAAAAGAATTATAGGCACCACTGGTAGCAGAAGATGTATTTATAGTACAGGTATCGGTACCTATAGTACAGTAAGTACTATTTACAAGAGCAGTATTGCTTAAGCAGTACCATTCAATACCGCCGTCATATATATCCGCGTTATCTACAGTAAATTCTATTGTATCACCTCTATGGATGGTGTTGATTAGATCTGGGGTGGTATATGCCGTAGAAGAACCGGCAGGACCAACTTTAGGAGTAATTACATATAATATTTCCGGATTAGCATTTCCTTCGAAAGTGACATCACCGCTATTACCTTGATATACTGCGTTGAAGTAATCAAGACCCAAAATAAATGTATAAGAACTAATCTCGTCCTTATAAATATGTAATACATACTTGAAAGAAACTGTATCACCGCCTGCTCTTATTGTAAATTCTACATAGTAAATTCCTGTATAAAGTGTAATTGGCGGTTGAGGCAAGCCGGTAAATAGAGCTTTAATATCAATATTTTGTTCTGTAGTAGTTCCATTCGTGCCTATCGGAACAATCGACATGGAAGCGGTAGTAATATCAGCCGGTGTAATTTTGGTGTTACTAAGAGTATAAACGAAAGATCCCTCTGCTATTCCATCATCCTCAAAAATTGGTCTTAATACAACTTTTTCTTTGGCAATTTTACCGGCTTCAATTTTTACCGGAATCGGTGTTGCGTTAGTTGCCATCGCATGTAAAACAGGAGAACCCGGAGTACCTTCATCGACATAACCAATCACTTTAAGCGTATAATCTCCTGGATCAAGAATTATAGGGTTGATCAATTCTGAATAAGCTAAATGATCTACATTTTTTGATGTTCCTCCCCCTCCGGTAGATGTAAATTGAAATTCAAATTCATCAAAGGAAGATATACCTGTTATATGATCAGGCAAAATAGTACGGGCTATTTTTTCATCAAAATTTAACCTGACAGCGCCTTTGCCTGAAGGCGGGGTAAAATTATCAGTATTATCTCCATTACTGATGCCGTTACTACACCATGTTATTCCAAGCATTGCTATTACTATCAGCAATGCAGCCGACATGACAAAAAAACCTTGTTTTTTTGTAAATTCTTTCATTTTCTTTCTCCTTCCCTGTTGGATAATATGTAAATTCTTTTAAATTGCATTTTTATGACTCCACCTTTATATTAAAAAAGGTTCCATAGGCCTTATTATCATCTGTAAGCCCTACGACAGTTATCAAATATGTTTTGGTATATAAAAACGGAAAATCTGCGGCACTTGCGGTAAAACTAACTTCATCTGTTAATTGGATAGCATTATAAAGCCAATAAATTTCAGTATAAATTTCCGCATTGGCAACGGTAATAATTACCGATTCCGAGGCATTGCTTTTTTGTATTATAACGATGCCGCCTTCACGTAACACAGTGTTGTTATTTATCAACAGTTTAGGACAAATATCTTTTATGTTGAATTCAATACCGGTAATTACCTTGCCTGTTTTAGAATTTTTTATTATTTCCTGGACTATAGGGTCATTTAGGACTACATTAAATTCAACAGGTTCTATGCATCCGCATAATGTTAATATGTTAAGAGTTATATATAGAAGAAACCAGCGATAAACTACGG
>Ga0268262_10000306_pt1 | contig 65788 bp, 61 predicted proteins | sample TergutNc150P3_FD_190354 | JGI IMG/M metagenome (GOLD analysis project Ga0268262, IMG submission 190354) | Nasutitermes corniger P3 segment gut microbial community from laboratory colony in Florida, USA - Nc150 P3 (SPAdes) (version 2) | ecosystem: Host-associated > Arthropoda: Insects >... | reverse complement strand
AACTCGGAACAATACTCTTCGCATTCAAACAGTTTGAAATTTATTATACTGATTATCACCGTTCGGGGCAAATCTTTATAAGCCCCGCCTGCCGGCAGGCCGGTGGAATATACCCTGGCCCAGTTGAAAAGCGCCCGTTCGGGGTAGTCGCCTTCGTCCCTGACCTGTATCTCCAGATCCACCCGCTGCCCGTTCACCGTCATGTTTATGTCAAGCCTGCAAAACTTGTCCGTAAGATTATCCGGCGGCATTTCCGGGTTGGCTATAAAGAACTCGCCGATGCTATCAAGCCGTATGCCGAGCAGTTCGCAGACAAGCTGCTTCAGCAAACCGCTGTGCTTCACAAACAGCATCTTGAACAGAATGTCGGTCTTAAAAGTATATGCAAGCCTGGCCACCGCGACTTTCCCTGGTTTGCATTATACCGCGTTGGCTTCCTGAACGCAACGTCGCGCGATGGGAAAAGGTCGATTCAAAAAAAGAAAAGCACAATGAGTTATTTTTGAAAGCTTTAAAGGAGATTACGAAGCTTTGGTGATGGGTAACCTCGGTGTTAACTCTGCAATCTGGTTACAATTTGTATCTGCTCGTCAGAGAACCCTATTGCTTTCAGTTTTTGAGCAGCTTTAGCCATGCCTTCGGCTAAGTTTTTTTTCAAGATTTTTGCGCGACGTTCTGCCATGACTTTGGCGAGGCTCTCTTCCATGTTTTTGGCGAAACTCTCGGCCACGCTTTCTATGCAGCCTTCTGCCATGTTTCCGATAAAGCCATCTACAAAGCCTTCTATGAAGCCCTCGATGAAACCCTCATCTTGCGCATGGCTCAACGCTGACGCTTCGTCGTGCCGGGCCTTTTCCCATAGCCGCATACTCTCGCGAAATGTTGACTCCGCCGTTATCTGATGATAAGCCTGTTCCATTACCGTTACCTCACATTTTTTCGATAGATTCCGCCGGAAGGCCGGTGAATTCCATAATTTCATCCAAAGGCCGCCCCGCCTTTTTCATCTTCCGCGCAATTTCAAGAGCTTTCTTTGCCTCGCCCTTTGCCTCGCCCTCTGCCTTGCCCTCATCCCGCGCATGGCGCAACGCCGACGCCTCGTTGTGCCGGGCCAACTCGTATAGCCGCATACTCTCGCGAAATGTTGACTCCGCCGTTATCTGATGATAAGCCTGTATCGCCTCTTCCATTACCGGTACCTCCATCGATTCTATCTTCGCCAGCTCCTCTTCCGTGTCCGCCCTGAACAGCGCCAGCCATAATAGCCGCATATCGTCCGCAGAAACCTCTTTCGGCAGCTTGCACAGTTCAAAAAAATACAGGCTCATCTTGTCCGTCAACGGCGTGCGCCGCCTCACTTCAAGGGCCTGAAACTCGGAACAATACTCTTCGCATTCAAACAGCTTGAAATTTATTATACTGATTATCACCGTTCGGGGCAAATCTTTATAAGCCCCGCCTGCCGGCAGGCCGGTGGAATATACCCTGGCCCAGTTGAAAAGCGCCCGCTCGGGGTAGTCGCCCTCGTCCCTGACCTGTATCTCCAGATCCACCCGCTGCCCGTTCACCGTCATGTTTATGTCAAGCCTGCAAAACTTGTCCGTAAGATTGTCTGGCGGCATTTCCGGGTTGGCTATAAAGAACTCGCCGAGGCTATCAAGCCGTATGCCGAGCAGTTCGCAGACAAGCTGCTTCAGCAAACCGCTGTGCTTCACAAACAGCATCTTGAACAGAATGTCGGTCTTAAAAGTATATGCAAGCCTGGCCACCGCGACTTTCCCTGGTTTGCATTATACCGCGTTGGCTTCCTGAAGGCAACCAGCGCGGTGACGCCCGCGGAATTATAATTCCCATCTTAATTTTTGCCAAACTCCGCAAAAGCATAAGCGGAATGATTATGTATGCTTTCAAAATTTTCTGCTTCCACCGAAAAACGCTTAAATTGGTTCAAATCCCGGATTTTTATATAAACATCCCTCACAAGATCTTCGACAAATTTCGGGTTATCGTATGCCCTTTCGGTAATGAACTTCTCGTCTTCGCGTTTAATTATTGAGTAAACCGGACTGGAAGCGGCGCTTTCCACCAGGCTGATTATGTCCTCAATCCAGAAAAAAGGGCCCAATTCCAGCTCCACGGTAACCACTCCCCGCTGGTTATGAGCGCCCCGTTCCGAAATCGCCTTTGAGCAGGGGCAGACCGTGCTTACGGGCGTCGAAACAGCCACGGTGAAGCGTTTTTCGCCCCCGGAACGGCAAACCACGCCCTGGTAGCGGCAACGACAGGAAATAATCCCCTCCAACCGCGACACCGGTGCCTGTTTTTCCACAAAATAAGGGAATTCCAGGCTCCCGAACGCCGATTCCGCGTCCAGGTCTTCCATTATTTCCCTTAGCATCTCCAAAAAGCGCGGCATTGAAAGGTCTTCACGGAACCGGTGGAAAATCTCCACAAAGCGGCTCATATGCGTACCCTTAAACTGGTGCGGCAAATTGGCAAAAAGGTCCGCTCTGGCCGTTGTATGCTGCACTTTTTTCACTTTATCCAGCACCTTAATCGGGTACTCAAGGCCCTTCACGCCTACTTTTGTAAGGGGAATTTCGCGGTCATCGGCCTGGTTTTGTATGTCTGGCATGGGTGTCATGGGAACCTCTTAATAATATAACCACGGAGAATAAGGAATAATAACCACAGAGTTACACGGAGTAACACAGAGTTTAAATTTTCCTTCTCCCCGTACTCCGTGAAACTCTGTGCAACTCCGTGGTAAATTCTTATATTTTTTAAGGTATAGCGAAAGGCCACGGGATTATTACTAATTGACCACACGCTTTATACCATCCTTCAATGAAGATACGTTAAAATTTATTATCAGCCCGACTTTAAATTTCCCAAGCTTCAGGTAAGTAAGAATTTGAGCCAAATGAATGTCTTCTATTTTTTTTACGCTTTTTAGCTCAATAACTATCTTGTCATCAACCAGTAAATCTATCCTATAACCACAATCAAGGCTAACTTCTTCAAAAGTCACTGGCAGAGGCCATTCTTTTTTAACAGACAAACCATCTTTACACAACTTATGATACAGACATTCTTTATATGCATTTTCCAATAAACCAGGCCCCAAAGCAGTATGAACATCCATGGCGCATTTTATAATTTTTTCTGTTAACTCTTTATATTCCATCAGCTTTTTTCCGTGGTAAATTCTTTATGGGGTTATTCACGGGAATTTTTTTATCCCCAAAGCGAACATAATACCATCCTCAGCTTTCTTAATTATTGCCTCATCAACTGCCGTTATTTTTTCAATGAGCCTCTGACGATCAATCACCGCAATTTGCGGGATTACCATCACAGAGTCCTTTTTTAATTTTGACTCATTGCTTTTAACAAGCAAATTTCCCGGCGCTTCCGCCAACAATAAATTTGTTGTCAAAGGAATTACAATGGTTGTATTAATTTTGCTGTTGTTGAAAAGATCATTTTGAATTACTAAAACCGGACGCTTATATCCCGGTTCGCTGCCAAATGGGAGCCCAAAATCCGCCCACCATAATTCACCACGCATCATCTTTAGTCAAATTCCTAAGCGATTCAAGACCGGCATCCAGCTCTCTTGTAAATTCATTTTGACTGATTTTTCCGTAAACTTCATTCAGTTTTTCAGTTATCATCTCCCCATTGTGCCTAGCTATGTATTCTTCCAAAGCCAATACAAATAACTGGCTTCGATTGACCCCCATGTAATGGGCAGTTTGCTCCGCTACTTCAAATAAGGAGTCAGAAAGAGAAATTGCCGTTTTCATGGGTTGGAGTATAACGCGGGTATAACAAATTGTCAATGGGGAACAATAAATTGCTTTAGAAAAAATTCCAGTGAAGATCGGGATAAATCACGATAATGAAGATCATACAAAAAATGCTGAAAAAGCAACTTGTCTTTATGAATTGTTATTTCATACTTTTTCTTATTTTCAATAAATCTTTCTACAACATTCTTTAAGAGTGAATAGGTTGAGTATTCATTAAAGTAAAATTTCATCTCGTAACTAATTTTTGTTATATCAACCTTGGTAAAATCAATATGGAATGGTTTAATCACTTCAAAATAGCACCTGTAGAGCGCATAAATTCAGCCATATCTTCCGCTTCTTCATCTTCACTTTTTTCTTCATACTCAATATGGATTTTTTCTTCGACGAGGCGGTTTCTTTTTGGCATCATATACTCAAGAGGAAAAAGTTCTTCATTACCGAAATCTATTTCTTTACCGTTTAAATCCTTCATCTCAGCACCTCAATAAAGATTCATCCAACTGACCAAAATATATCAAAATATTATTTATATGTCAAATAAATAATTCAGCCGCTTCCAGGACGTTGCGCATGAGCATTGCTATCGTCATAGGCCCTACCCCGCCGGGTACTGGGGTTATCCAGCCGGCGACAACGGCGGTTTCGTCGAAATTTACGTCACCGGCGATGTGGTAGCCCTTTTCGGAGGCGTCAGGAACGCGGTTTGTGCCCACATCGATGACCGTCGCGCCCTTTTTTACCATATCGCCGCGGATAAGGCCCGGTTTGCCGGTCGCCGCGACAAGAATGTCCGCCTGCCGGGTATGCGAAGGCAGGTCGACGGTACCGGTATGGCAAAGCGTTACCGTGGCGTTCAGTTCGCGCAGGGAAAGAAGCGCCGAAAGGGGCTTGCCCACGATATTTGAGCGGCCCACTATCACAACATGCCTGCCGGAAACCGGAATATTGTACTTTTCAAGCAGAACTACAATCCCCTTTGGGGTGCATGGAACGAAAGCGGGCCGGCCAATAAAAAGCATTCCCAGCGATTGGGGATGAAAACCGTCCACGTCCTTTCGGGGATCCAGCGCGTTGATTACTGGTATCTGGTTTATATGAGCCGGAAGCGGGAGCTGAACCAGAATGCCGTGTACCTTCTCATCGGCGTTTAGGTCGGCAATCCGGAAGAGCAGTTCCTCTTCGCTGACTGTTTCGGGAAGGCGTATGTCCCTGCTCTCCATTCCCGCTTCAATAAGGGCTTTTTGCTTGCTTTTAACGTATGAAACGCTCGCGGGGTTCTCGCCCACCAGAATTACCGCCAAACATGGCGTTACGCCCCGCTCTTTCAGGCGCTGTACCTCAAGGCGTACTTCTTCACGAATCCCAGCCGCTATTGCCTTTCCGTCAATAATTATTGCCGCCATTTGCTGTCTCCATTATCACCAAAAAATCTCCCTTCTTGGACTTTATTTCAAAAGGCGCATCCTGGGCAATGTTGCTCAGGCTTAAGCCCCCGTTTTCCCAGACAACGCCGTTAAGCGGCCATTTGAGGCCTGTACTTTCCGCCTGCCAAGGCCCTACGCCCAGCGGAAAAACCGAAACAACGCCCCCTATCGCGCCCTCCACACAACGGGTCTGTCCATCTATAAGCCGAAAAATCTCTTCGCCAGCGGTAAACCACCTGTCAGGCGCTTTTTGCCTCTCAAAAAGGGAGCGAATCGCCAAAAGGTGATCCGTCCGCCCGCCTCCGCCGCCAGCAAGCCAGAGCTCACCGCAGCCTTTTTCCCACAACAGGGACAGGGCCAGCTCTGTGTCGCTAAAATCCTTGTCTCCCGGATAGCGGACTACCCTTTCCGGCGGGTATTTTTCAAGCCGTTTCAGGTCGTCCAGGGAATCCATGTCCCCAACAATCCAGTCCGGCGCAATATCCGCTTCTTCGCAGGCTTCCAGGCCGGAGTCCGCTGCGACAATCAGGTCCGCCAGTTTCGCGAGTTTTTTCAGCGCCGCGCTTTTCGGTCCCTCGCCGCCTGTTATGGCAATTCCTGTCAAGTTTTCCTCTTAAATATAGAATTCTACCACGAACCACACGAACGTCACTTCGATGTTTGCTGGGAAACCTTCATGCTCCTCAACCGAGCCCAAAGGGCATTGAACCAGAGGTTCGCGGTTCCCCTCTTGATCCCTCTTATTTCATGAAATTTGAAGGTTAAAAATGGTTTTCTAACAGCAAGTTCGTGTTGGTTAGTGAGGTTCGTGGTAAATTTTTTGTGATAATAGGCAACGGTATCAACTACGATAAAGCCTATTTCGTTTTCGCTCACCTCTGTGCCTTTGTGTTCTTCGTGTGAGTACTATACAATAAGCCCTGCTTTTAACATAGCCATTGACCGGTTATTTGCTTAAAATAACTCAGGGAACAACGTGAATATTCATCCGACCGTAAAAGAAACAGCCGCGATTCTGGCACAGGCGGGCAAGCAGGCCTACCTTGTGGGGGGGGCCGTGCGCGACTTGTTGAGGGGCAAGAAGGCGAAGGATTGGGATCTGGCCACCGACGCCCTGCCGGAAGAGGTAATCGAACTTTTTCACAGGAAAAAAGGGCTCAACAGCTTTGTGATTCCCACGGGAATTAAGCACGGCACGGTTACTGTTCACTTTAAGGGCCTAAGCATGGAGGTTACGACATTCAGGAGCGAGTTCGGCTTCAGCGACCGGCGGCGGCCGGACAGGGTGGAATTCGGCGAATCGATTGAAGTTGATCTTTCCCGCCGGGATTTTACCATGAACGCGGCGGCTTACAGGCTGCCTTCGGGCCCGCTGGTAGACCCCTTTAACGGCAAAAAGGACATCAAAAAACGCCTGATCCGCTCGGTTGGAAGGCCGGAAGAGCGCTTTTCCGAGGACGGCCTGCGTCCTGTAAGGGCGCTCCGTTTCGCAAGCCAGCTGGACTTCACCCTGGACGCTGAATTGCTTGCCGCCATATCCGGCGCGATCCCTTTTACCGCCAAAGTTGCCCCGGAACGTATCCGCGACGAAATTGACAAGATGCTGGCCACGGACAGGCCCTCAACAGCCCTGCTTTTGATGGAAAAAACCGGTTTATTGGAACTCTTAATCCCGGAACTGGCGGCCTGCCGGGACGTCAGGCAGGATCGCAACGGCTTCGGCTTTCACCGCTTCGATGTGCTGGATCACAGCCTGTTGGCCTGCGATTTCGCCGCCCGCGACTTTCCCGGCGAAACGAAGCTATGCAGATGCCTTGCCGCCCTTTACCACGACATCGGAAAGCCTGTAACGGCGCAAATGGGCGAGGACGGCGGCTGGACTTTTTACCGCCACGAAAAGGAATCCGCTGTTCTGGCAAGGGCCATCCTTTCGCGCTTCAGGTATCCCAACGCCGTAATTGACAGTGTCTGCCACCTTATTGAAGAGCACATGTTCAGTTACACCGAAAGCTGGACTGACGCCGCCGTCCGCCGTTTTGTCATCCGCGCCGGAGAAGAAAACCTGAGCGACCTTTTCGCCCTGCGCCGCGCCGACATCTACGGCATGGCAGGGCGCGAACCAAAGTGGGACACTCTCCTCCCCTTCCATGACCGCATCGAAAAAGTCCTTGCGCGCGGCAGGGCCCTTTCCGTAAAAGACCTCGCCGTCTCCGGCAACGACCTTATGTCCCTGGGCATCCCCACCGGCAAAACCATCGGCGTCATTCTAAAAGAGCTCCTTGAAGCCGTGCTGGAAGACCCCGCCCTTAACACCAGGGAGAAGCTGTTGGAAATAGCGGGGAAGAAGTGGCTGGCTTTCAATTATCTTTCTGGTTCTGAGCCAAAAATTTAATAATTTCTTCCATGTCATTTAGTGAAATGTTTGTATCTTTTATGATAACTTCTTTAACTTTTCCGGTCTCATCATCAATTATGAACATCTTGCCGTTTATCGTGTAAATTTTCTTCCCCATATCATACCTCCCCTTGTCACCCTGGCATGGAGTTTGCTGCGCAAACTCCATGCCAAACAAAAAGCCCTTTCGGGCTTTTTGCTTTTAACATCTCCTAGGGGAATCGAACCCCTGTTGCGAGGATGAAAACCTCGTGTCCTAACCCCTAGACGAAGGAGACCTGTTCTACTCCGGAAATTCCTGAGATTATGAAATTTAGTAAATTCTCTCTTGCTTTGTCAAGCTTCAGGTTTCATTAGAGTTGTTCAGAAACTGAAGTTTCTAAACAACTCTATTCATATTTTCTCAGTTCGGTTATTAGTTCCTTTGCGCGATCCTGAACGGGGCGTATATAGGCGCCCTCGGATATTTTAAGTATGGTTTCCACTACGAAGCGGTCTTTGATACCGTTGTTTGCCGCGGCAATCCTTGAGAAGGCATCCAGGGCGGAAAGGGCCATAAAGTTATCGGGATTAAGCATTTGGAAGCGGCTCACTGTCAACGCAATGGTTGTAGTGACTTCATCCGCATTGTTCATGCCAATTACTCCCAGGGACCTTATTGCCTCGGTGATAACCATAGGCTCGGTGTCGCGATTGACCATCTTTAAAAGGGTATCCTTTGCTTCAGCGGTTCCCAGCTTACCGAGGTAGGTAGCCGCCTCTCTTCGAACATCGGGGAAGTTGTTAATCACACGCCCGTTCTCGCGGGATACGTTTACCACGCCTTCAAGAGAAAGATACTCCAGGGCGGAGCGAATTTCATCGCTTTTGTTTCCTCTGTCAATGGCATCCCCTATGTACTCAAGGGCAACCATCTTCATGTCCCGGCTGGGGGGATATGAACGGCTTAACTCACTTATAATCATGAGCTCTACCGACTCTTGCAGATAAGACTGCTCAACGGACATTTCCCTGTTGCCGGAAGAAGCCCCCGTTTGTGTCTGTGCCGTAACCATAACAGGCAAAACGAGCATTACCGCCGCAATAATCAAAAAACGCTTAAAGGTCAACATTGTTATCTCCTTTCGATATCATATTCGTATATCATATCCACCAGACTATATTATCGGCAATATGAATTAATTTACAATAAGCCATTTGTGGTCTATCGACGCTAAATCATATAAAACCAGCCGTTGTCCTCTTCTTTCATCTACCGTATAAGCCCTAACGCGGTCCTCGGAAAGAAAGTCAATATCATCCAGCCTGTCATTTACCCTGGAAGGCACGACGACATAGTCAAAATAGTCCCTGGCGGTTTTCAAAACTCGTTTTTCCACCATATTCGGGTCTCTCCCTATGTTTTGGGCCACAACCTGATCCCGCCTGTAAAGCTCTTCGGTTTTTTCTTCAAGAAAATTTTTGCCGCTTATCTCTTCATAATAAGAGTCCGACAGGTGAGTCACCCACGCGTTATAGTCTTTGTGTCTTATTATGAAGTTCAGGTCATAAATCAGATACGTTATTTCCAGTTTGGCAGCCTGATACACCGCCTTACTAACGTTATTTGGATCAAATACTTCCTCCTTGGACGTTGCCGCAAGCACTTCCACAGGCTCTTCCGCTGGCGCTTCCACAACCTCTTCCACATGCTCTGTTACCTCGGAAGGGGTAACAGGAGCCGTTGATTCCGCCGGCTCCGGCTCTGAAGACACTGCCTCCGGTTTAGGCCCGGTTCCACAGGACAAAACCAGGCCAGGCAGCAAAAGTAATAAAATTATACTTTTCTTCATGTTTTCTTGATTTTATCCCCAAAAAAGCCGCTAGTCAACTTTATTAATCTCAGGGCTACAGAAACCCATAATTTATAGTTGTGTCTATCAAGCACATTAACATGAATATAATTCATTGAAGGTGCGGGCGAGACCGCAGCCAAAACACGTGTTGAGCCCGGCTACGAAGCCGTCTGACCACTTGGTATCTTGGGCAATGAATAAACTGATGAAACAAAACCAAGTGGTCAGACATCTATTTCACTTTATAGGCAAGCTTTTATCCCCTCGTCTTCTCCGCCGGAGAATTCCACATTGTTTTGTCTGCGTTGCTCACCCGCACCTTCCTGTGTTTATTCTGTTAAAAGCATGATAAAAAGCTTGGCTAATTAAGGTTTCTACAAATGAAAACAGTCTGCATCTCACCAAGCCAGATGATTTTGCCTGCTTTAGCTGGGTGAGATGCAGATTTTTCATTTTCCCTGCGATGTATAAACCTAATTTGCTATACTTTCACCGCAGAGATTGACGGAATAAAACTGCTCATGGGCGGTCGGAGGCAGGACGGGGCATGACCTTTTGCGACATGCGGAAAAATGGGGGTTGGACAAACCCCCGCCTTCGTGTCCAGCAAGCCGCAGGCTTGCGCACGAAGGCGTTGCAGAAATGATTCGGAGCAAAGAGAATGCCCCGCCCTGCCCCCGACCGCCCATTTGTAGCTTTTATTTTGGTTTTTAATGAGATAGATTCTGCGTTAAATTGGATTTTATAGGTTGTTGACCACTAGCCTTTCATCACTTATATTTTAGCCATGTTTAAGGCCGTTTTCCCCGGGTCGTTTGACCCCCCTACCCTGGGGCACCTGAATATAATTGAGAGGGCATCGCTGATTTTTGACGAGCTGGTGGTTGTCGTGGCGGATAACAGGCAGAAAAAATACCTTTTTTCTGCCGAAGAACGAGTGGAAATGCTGAAAGAAATCGTAAAAAACACGAAAAACGTGAGGGTCGCCGGATGGGATTCTCTGATTGTGGATTTTATGAAGAGGGAAAACATCAGGCTACTGGTCAGAGGGATACGGGGAATGGACGATTTCTCCTACGAATTCGAACTTTCCATGATGAACAAGGCAATGCACCCCAATATAGAGACCCTTTTTATGACCACCGAAAGCAAATACATCGTTCTGCGCTCCTCTTCAATCAAGGAATTGGCCTCTTTTTACGGGGATGTTTCTCAAATGGTGCCCCCCCTGGTAGCAGAAGCCCTTAAAAAGAAGTTCCAGCTATAGCGAGGAATTTTGAAGTAGTTTTTTATTAAGCTTATTATGTTGGGAAAAGCGCGAATTTTATCTTGACAAAAACCATGGTTTTTGTTAAACTGACAATCCACGGATTAAGATACCGATGATTTTTTAAGAGAGGTTTTGAAATGGCTGTACCCAGATACAAAACGTCGAAGGCAAGAACCCGCCGGAGGCAGACAATTAATATGAAACTCAGCGCTCCCAACCTGATCGAGTGCGCTAGTTGCGGAAATAAGGTTTTATTGCATCGGGCCTGCCCTAAATGCGGGTTTTACCATGGCAAACAGGTAATCCTTCCGGAGTCGAAGGTATAATAAACAGAGTTCAAGGAGAGTGAAATGGACGAATTGTTTGAGAAAATGAAAAAATTAATAGCCGCAAAACTGGAAGTTGACGAAGCGAAAATCACAATGGAAGCGTCATTCCGCCAGGATCTTGGAGCGGACAGTCTTGACACTTATGAATTGGTCTACGCCATTGAGGAAGAAATGGGTATTTCCATTCCCGACGAAAAGGCCAATGAGTTTGCAACCGTAAAGGATGCCTACGAGTACATTAAATCCCAGCAAAAATAAGCCTGACGAATCGCTTAAGACCGCCCCGACGCCTGAGCGAAAAAAGGTTTTAACGGCTTTCTTAAAAACAGCCGGAATAAGGTTCAAGAGACTTGATCTCTTGAACCTTTCTTTTATACACAGGTCGGTTTCAAACGAAGCAAACAGCAAGCTAAACAACGAAAGGCTGGAATTCCTTGGGGACGCAATCCTTGGGGCAGTAGCGGCGAACCTGCTCTACAGGAAGCTGGAGGGCAGGAGCGAAGGGGATCTGGCAAAAATCAAGTCGGTGGTGGTTTCGGAAGCCATTCTTTCCGCCGTCGCCCTGGAACTGCAGCTTGACACCTTGCTGGTTTTGGGCCGCGGCGAAGAGCTTTCAGGCGGCAGGACGAAAAAAGCCATACTTGCCGACGCCCTGGAAGCCCTGATTGGCGCAATCTACCTGGATTCGGGGTACAAAAGCGCCTATTCCTTTGTCAGCCGCTTTTTAAGCGTCGAAATTGACCGCGTACTTGAAAACCGCCACACCCAGGACTATAAATCCCTGTTGCAAGAATTCTGCCAAAAGCAATACAAAAATTACCCCAACTACCAGCTTGTCAAGCGAACAGGCCCTGAACACGAGCGTATATTCTGGGTGGATGTTCTGGTAAACGGCAAAACATTCGGCCCTGCCTCCGGCAGAAGCAAAAAAAGCGCCGAGCAGGAAGCCGCCAAGCTGGCCTATGAAGCGCTGGATAAAGCCATGGCAACAGCAATTACTTTATAACAATAGAAACCTATCGAAGGGGGCGCTGCGGGCTGCGGAAACGCAGGCCCTTTAGCATTATTTCAAGGCAATACAATTCCTTGGGCCTACACCATGTTACATTTTTTCGCAAACCCGCTCACCGGTTCGAGGGCATTTATTGGGCGTGTAGAACCCGGCCACCGTCATAAGGCAACAGCATTTACCCTGTTCCATGGTTACAATAGGAATAAGGCAGTAAAGGGGACAGTGCGGGGCTACCTTCGGTTCTGTAGGCCAAAATATTATGGGGTTCTCCGGCGGAGAAGACGAACAAATAAAGGCTTGCCCATAGAGTGGAAAAGATGTCTGACCACTTGGTTTGTTTCAACAGTTTATTAATTGCCCAAAATACCAAGTGGTATCGAACCTTCGGTTCGCGACGGCTTCGTAGTCCGGGTTCTCCCATCTGTTTTGGACAGACCCGCACTGTCCCCTTTTACTGGTTTACTTGCTATTAGTGTACAGGTGATAAAGTAATACTGTTGCCTTATGACAGCAGATAATTCTCCAGAACCTGATTTTCGCTGTCGAAATTCTCTATCATCAGATAGTAATGGGCGCAGTCTATAAGGGCGTGCATGGGAACAAGGCCTACAATTTCAGTGCCAATGACCGAGACGCCGAAACGGGCGGCTTCAATTTTTACAAGCTCCAATACCCTGTAAAGAGGCGTGTCCAGGTAATTTGTCATGTTTATTGATACCTGGGCGGTGTTCCGACTGTGAAGCATAACGCCGATAGCCTTTACCGATTTAAGGCCGCCTGAAGATTCGCGGATGATCTTCGCGATTTTTTTGGCTATTCCGACGTTAGAGGTGGAAAGGTTAATGTTAAACGCTATAAGCGGACGCCTTGCCCCGCAGGCGGTTATGCCGGCGGTTTTGTGAAGCTCGTCTCCGTAGTCGGGGGCAAAAGCCGGATTCTTAATCTTCTCTGCCATCCCCTCGAACTGCCCCTTTCTCAGCGTCGCCAGGTTTTTGCGTTCCGGTGTTGACGCCGAATTCTCGTACAAAAACACGGGGAGGCGCAACTCGTCCCAAAGTCTTTGCCCGAGTTTTTTTGACATTTCAACACATTCGGCGGTTGTAATATCCCTGAGCGGCACAAAGGGAATCACGTCGACCGCGCCCATGCGCGGATGCTCGCCTGAGTGTTTGGTAAGGTCGATTTTTTCAACAGCGATCCTTGCGCATTTGAAAGCCGCGTCCAAAACGCCTTCAGGGCTGCCGGCGAAGGTCAGCACTGTCCGGTTGTGGCTCTCGTCGGAGTTCCGGTTCAAAAGCATCACTCCGGAACTTGACTTGACCGCGTCCGCCAATTCGTTTATCAAGGCTTCGTTTCTTCCCTCGCTGAAATTGGGGATACATTCGACAATTTTAGGCATTTTCCCGTTCCTGGTCTTGTTGTGAAATCCACTCAACAGCCTTTTCTTTTGTAAAGGCTATATGAAATTTATCCCGTCCCGCCTTCTCAAATATATTGGCAATCATCATTTTTGTAATGCCATCCACCCCTATCAATACACCTTTTTTTACGTAAGGCTTATTGTGTTCGGCGTACTTTATAAAGTTATCTTTGGATAAAGTATCGATTCTGACGCCAGCCATGTTTGTAATGGTGTATAATGAGCTTTTCGGATGGCTCGCAATCGCGCGTTCAATTTCTCCGAAAGCTGTTGAAAATTCTTCTTCTGTCTTTGCGTGTGAAAAATCAATATATATGATGTTTTTTCCACCTACTGAAAATTCCTCATAGTATTTCACTTCTTTGTCTTCCATTCTCAAGTTCCGCCTTCCAAAAGTTTTTCAATAATATCCAGGGCCTCTTCATATTCGCCTATCAGTATTTTTTCGGAAATATCAATAACGCTCTTCTTCATACTTCCGGCATGTACAATATTGCCTAAAGTCTCAACCGATTTGTTGATGGTACCCGCGTCAAATGATTTCAGGGCTTCTCTTAATATCACAAGTTCCGATCTTAATTCCTCCGTATCACAGTTGTCTTTCTCACTGTCCTTTTGCCTCAGTACCAAAACAGTCATTATGTTGTTGAGGATCGTTTCCAATGACGCCAGAAACGCGGGGGTATATGATTCGATATATCTTTTATCCTGTCTTTCGCCGGCCTGTTCCAGAGCGGCGGCTGCTTTTGAAAGCGCTTCCGCTCCTATATTTGCCGAAGCGCTTTTTAAAGCGTGAACATGGACTGTAAACAGATTCAGATCGTTATTATTTAAGCTGTCTTTTATGCTCTCTATTCTCTCAAATCCGTCTTTATAGAACAGCGCAAGAGTTTCCAAATAGACTTTCTCCGTTCCGCCTGAGAAAAACATGCCTTTTTCGGTATTCAACCCTTCGATTTCAATTTTTTCGGTAACTTCATCTGTTTCCGCTTTGTTATTGTCCTCTGTAAACGAATGTTTTTTCTTTTCCTTAGGTATCCATCTCTCAAGAATAGTGTTCAGTTTAACCGTATCTATGGGCTTTGACAGAAAGTCATCGAACCCGCTTTTCAAAAAAACCTCTCTTGCGCCTGAGACAGCGTTGGCAGTCAACGCTATAATCGGCACATTTTTGTAATACGGGTCTTCATTCCCCATTTCTCTGATAATCGCGGTAGCTTCGGTGCCATCCATATTCGGCATCTTATGATCCATGAAAATCAAATCGTATCTAATATCCGTTACAGCCTGTATTGCGTCCTTTCCGCTTTTGCATATATCTACCTGCATTTTATAAGGCGCCATCAGGCCCTGTGCTACTTTTAAATTTGTACTAACATCGTCAACAACCAGAACAATTGCTTCCGGCGCGATAAAGCGGCCGATGGTTTCTTCGTTTTCACTGAGATTAAAGCTTTCGGAGACGCCGTTTAAAATATTCGCGATTGAAATAGAGTAAACCGGCATGGCGATAGTACTTATTTTTTTTTCGTTGGCCGCTTCGCCGAACTCCGTAAGTAAAACAACTTTCACATGCTTCCCCAGTCTGTTTATTGTATCCTTGTTGTTTTCATATAACGACAGGGAGATTAAAATAAAATCATATTCTTTTGATGACAGTTCGCTGTGTAATTCCAGATTACTTGAGACCAGCGTGCACGCGACGCCAAGATTGTCAATGGTAAAAGCTATGGAATTCGCAAGTAATTCACGTCGTTCGTATACAATAACACTGATTTTGTCAGGGTCTTTAACAGACGCCAGCGGAACGGAAGAGGCAACTTTTTGCGGAATTGTTACCGTAAATATGCTGCCTTTGCCGTATTCCGAATAAACTTTTATACTCCCTCCCATCGCTTTGACGATATTCCAGCTTATTGCCAGCCCCAGCCCTACGCCTTCTATGCCCTTGTTTTTATTCAGATCAACCCGCATGTATTCGCCGAACAATTTATCAACATCTTCCTGCTTTATTCCCCTGCCGGAATCCATTACCTCCATGACGAGGTTAATGTTTTCTTCGTCAATAACTTCTCTCTGCACGGTGAAGGAAACAAAGCCCCTTTCGGTATACTTTACGGCGTTATTTAAAATGTTCAGCAGCACCTGCCGTATTCTTGTTTCATCTCCTATAAGCAAATTGGGGATATTGCTGTCAATGTTAACCACAAACCTTATATTCGAATCAACCAACCGCATCCGGATAATGCTTATTACATCGTTTACAAGAGATGAAACTATATATTTATCTTCCAGAATTTCCAGTTTTCCGACTTCGATTTTTGAAAAGTCCAGAATATCGTTGATAAGAGACAAAAGATGAGCCCCTGCCTGCTTTACCGTGCGGATATGCCTGTGGATTACGCCTGGCTCTTTTTCACGCAGCGCAAGCTCCGTCATGCCTATTATCGCGTTCATGGGCGTGCGTATTTCGTGGCTCATCCTGGCAAGAAAACTGCTTTTTGCCCTGGACGCCTCATTGGCCGCGTTTATTGCCTCGCGGTGTTCGGTAATGTCCCTGTCGATTCCAAGAAGACCTATTACCCTGCCTTCGCGCAATAAAGGTATTTTTATTGATTCAAAAAGCCGTTCGGGATTATCTTTGGATGAATACCAGGCTTCTATTTTTACCGGATGGTTATTCCTTATTATTTCCTGATCTTCCGCAAAAATTGCCTTTGCGTGCTCCGGATCCGCATCATAAACGTCAATTATAGTTTTACCGATTATCTCCGATTCTTCTTTTTTTAAAAATGCTTCAAAGTTGGCGTTGCAGCTTGTATAGGCTCCGTTTGTATCTTTACTGTAAACAATATCCGGCAGGGCAAGATAAATAGTGGAAAGGGTTAACATTTTTTCCCTGAAAAATTCTTTCATTTTATTGTTATTAATAAACAAAACTAACATAACCATAAGCGACAGCAGGAGGGCAAAGGCTGTTATTAACGAGAAAACCATGCGGGCATTTGCGGCTTTTATAGAGTAGTCAAAAACGCGGTTTATCCAATTTTCTTCAATTTCGGAGGAATTAATGTAACGCTGGGCTTTACATATAATCGAACACAGTAATTCTTCGTTTTTATTAAAGCCGAAAAGCGATTCCTGGACAGGCGAGTCAAAAACAATATTTACCTTGAACCCAGGCTTTCCCAGATAATTTTTGAACGCAAGAAGCATATATTCCGACGCCATGTACAAATCTATTTCGCCGGTTTCCAGCGCCCGTATCCCGTCAATCAGGTAGGAATCAAATAACTGTAAATTGTTATTATCCGGAAACCACAGATTGTATAATTCCTCGTAAGCGGTTCCTCTCATGACGCCAACTCTTGTCCTTACAACCTGATCCATTTTAAGCTTTGGATAGTTTATTTTTGACAACAGCGCATAACGGTTGGAAGAATAGGGGTCGGAAAACAAGAAATTGCCGCTTCTTTCTTTGGTATACAGTAATTCAGAAACCATGGAAATCTCGCCGGTTTTTAGTTTATCCATAATCTCAACCCATGGGGTGGACTTGCCTGTTGCCGTTTCAAACTCAATATCGGTTAACTTGCCAATCTCCGCCAAAAAATCAGGCGCAATTCCCTGAAACTGTTTTTCTTTGTCATTGTAAAAACTTATCGGATAGTTACCGTTTTCCAATGCGATGGGCACCTTGCCGCCGGATGCGGCCATATTTCCAAGATATGCCCTTTCTTCATTGGTAAGAGCCCTGCCGAAAGCGTATTTTGCGTATTGGGCATTTCCTTCCCTGTACAGTTCGTTAAACTTGTCTATCCCCCCCGCTTCCAGGTATTTGTTTACAACCGAAATTACAGGCTCAAGCTCTGATTCTTTGGTAGTCATTGACACAGGGGTATAAACCAGAGGCAGAATTTCCCTGAAGCGAATGTAAGAATAATCCGCGAAAGAATATGATTCCACTGCGTCAAGAATCAAGGCGTCAATGACGCCGTCTTCAAGCGCCTTTGCCGCTTCAGGCGCATCTTTAAAATAAAGCTCTTCAAAGTCAAGGCTTGAATAGACATTATGGATGGATTCAGCAGTGATTGTTTCTTTATAAAAACCAATTCTAAGCCCTTCAAGATCGGATTCCTTTTCTATTTTGATTAAAGCGTCATTTGTAAAAACGCCCAAAGAACGCTCGGCGATGGGATGAGTCATTAAGTAAGTCTTTCTTCGTTCTGCCGTCGGTGTAAGGTCGCCAATAAAGTCAATTTTTTCGCTGTCAAATTGGCTTTTTAGTTCATCCCATAGGTGAAATTCCTGAACAAACGGTATGCCAAAAAGGCCGGAAAGCAGCTCGCATAACAAAGTTGAAAAACCAGCATATCCGCCGTCGTCAAGAACTAAAGCTTCGGTTGAAGGCATGGATCCATAAGAAAAATTCCTGCGCGAAGATTTAAGCTTTTCAATTGCGTCTTTCTCGGCGCTCGTTACACCCGGAATCTGTGTATAGGTTTTTACGGAATTAATGTCAAAGGTTTTTGAATTGGCAAGACAAGCTGAGCTAACTGCCGCCAGAATAAGAATGAGAAATACAATTAACATCTGCTTTTTAAACTTTAACATTTAACTTAGGGGCCCTGCAGTTTTTCCCTCGCTTAGTATACACCCATATCCCCAATAATACCATATTACACAATGAGGCTGTTAAAAACCGAAATATTCCTGTATACTGTTTTGGGGATTATCCTCGGAGGTAAATATAATGGTAAACGGTTTAAAAAAGAATTCGGCATGGAAAGGACGAAAAGGTCCTGTCGTGCTGCTAATAATGGATGGAGTCGGGTACGGTAAATATAAAGAAGGCGACGCGGTAGCGGACTCAAAAATGTACCACCTTGAAGCGCTTAAAGCAAAAAGCCCCCACACGCGCCTAAAGGCCCACGGCAAGGCGGTGGGCCTGCCATCGGACGAAGATATGGGTAACAGCGAGGTTGGCCACAACGCCATGGGCTGCGGCAGGGTCTTTAGCCAGGGGGCCGCCCTGGTCTCGGCATCAATCGAAACCGGCGCTATGTTCAAAGGCCAAGCCTGGAAAGATGTGGTGTCCAATGTAAAGTCCTCCGGGGGTTCCCTGCATTTCATTGGGCTTTTTTCCGACGGCAACGTTCACAGCCACCTGGATCACTTAAAAGCCATGATTGTGCAGGCAAAGGCCGAGGGCGTCAAAAAAGTAAGGGTTCATGTGCTTTTCGATGGTCGCGATGTGGGCGAAACCAGCGCGCTGGAGTACGTTGATCCCTTCGAGGCTTTTTTGAAAGAGCAAAACTCAGGCGGCTTTGATGCCCGAATCGCATCCGGGGGCGGCAGGATGTGGATCACCATGGATCGTTACGGCGCAAACTGGCCGCAGGTGGAAAGGGGCTGGAAGGTTCACGTACTGGGCGAAGGCCGCCAGTTCAAAACCGCCAGGGAAGCGGTTGAAACTTACCGCAAAGAAATCCCCGGCATTATCGACCAGGACTTAAAGGAATTTGTCATCGCCGAAGGCGGCAAGCCCGTCGGCACAATCGAAGACGGCGACTCGGTGGTCTACTTCAACTTCCGTGGAGACAGGGCGCTTGAAATAACCGCCGCCTTTGAAGAGGAAAAGTTCAACAAGTTTGACCGCGTCCGCCTTCCAAAAATATGCTACGCCGGGATGATGGAATACGACGGCGACACCCATGTTCCAAAACGCTATCTGGTAAGCCCCCCTTCCATTGACAGAACGATGGGGGAATACCTTGCTGCAACCGGCGTAAGAACCCTCGCGATTTCGGAAACCCAAAAGTACGGCCATGTTACTTACTTTTTTAACGGCAACCGGACGGGCAAGTTCGACGAGAAGCTGGAAGACTACGTTGAAATAAAAAGCGATGTCGTTCCCTTTGAAGAGCGCCCCTGGATGAAATGCGCGGATATTGCCGACCGGGTAATCGAAGCCTCAGGCTCAGGCAAGTATGACTTTATCCGGCTAAACTTTCCCAACGGGGACATGGTTGGCCACACAGGCGTTTACCAGGCCGTGGTCTGCTCAATGGAAGCTATGGATATCCAGATAGGCCGCATCGCGCACGCGGTGGAGAAAGCGGGCGGCGTCATTGTTATCACCGCAGACCACGGCAATAGCGACGACATGTACGAGCACGACAAAAAAACCGGCGCCGTATCACTCCATGCCGACGGTACGCCAAAAGCCAAAACCGCCCACAGCCTTAACCCCGTGCCTTGTGTCATTTACGACCCGGAGTACAAGGGGGAATACCCCGCAAAAAGCGGGGTAGGCGATCTGAACGAAGGTTTGGGCATAAGCTCTATCGCGGCGACCTGCATTCAGCTGCTTGGATACATTCCGCCTGAGGACTACGACAAGAGCGTACTGAAACTTTAACCCTTGCGGGATTCGTAAACCGCCGAGCCGCCAATAAAGTACTTGGACAACGAGAAGAACAGGATAAACATGGGGATACTGGCTATGGCGGCAACTGCCATCATGGCCCCCTCATCGGTCATTTTCTCTTCCGAGAATTTTGAAATATATAGGGGGATGGTTTTCAGTTTTTCGCTCTGAATTACCAGCAGGGGCCAAAGCAGGTTGTCCCATTGTCCCCTGAAAGAGAGTATTCCCAAAGTGGCAATTACCGGCTTGCAGTTGGGAAAGACAATTCTCCAGAAAATGCCCGGTTCGCTCATGCCATCTACCCTGGCGGCGTCCATGTACTCTCCGGGGAAGGTAATAAGGTATTGGCGCATCTGGAAAATACCAAAGGCGCTGACCATAAAAGGCAAAATGAGCCCGATATAGCTATTATTAATGTGCATGCCTCTTGCGACCATGTACAGGGGGATCATGATCGCCTCAAAGGGGATCATCATGGTGGCCATGAACATCATGAACACAAAATTGCGCCCCCTGAAGTTGAATTTTGCCAGACCGTATCCGGTCAGTGATGCCAGACACACCGCGGTTAACGCTACAACCGAAGCAACCAGAAGAGAGTTAAACATATTCCGGGGAAAGATCCAGGAACCGTCATTCCCGCGTAAAGCCTGGTAAAAATTGGCGGGATGAAACGGCTGGGGTATCCAGCTATAGGGCATTCTGAGTATCTGGTTTTTCTGCATGAACGAAGCGGTGAACATGAAGAATAGCGGGACAACGGTAAAAAGCAGCATCGCAAGCAGCAGCAACCAAATGAGTATATTAACCGGAGATACTTTACTTTGTATTACACTTGTTTTCATAAATTATTCCTCAATAGTTTGTTTCATCGCTTTTTGAAAAACGGAACTGCAGCCATGTGAGTACCAACATAATTACAAAAAGGATAATGCTCATGGCGCTTGCCCGTCCTATCCGCTGATTGGTAATGCCGGTACGGTAAATGTTCAGTGTGATCACGTTGATCGGCGCCTGCGGGGCGCCCGCCTGGGTAAAGATATACTGGGTACTGAACGTTTTAAGACATTGAAGCATGGCCATGATTGAAACAAGCACAACGGTGGGCCGCAGCAACGGCAGGGTTATACGCCAGAAAGACTGCCACTTATTTGCGCCATCGATGGTCGCGGCCTCGTAGATCGCCGGCGGAATTGATGAAAGGCCGGTTATAAACAGGATCACAAAGTAACCGATGTATTTCCAAAAGTAAACGATTATCGTGGAGATCTGAACCATTACGCTGTCGGCGAGCCACTTGTGATCCACGCCGGCGCTCATGAAAATGGTATTAACCCACTGGTTTGCCAGCCCCCTGGGATCGAACATCAGCTTCCAGATTGCCGCTGCAACAACCGATGAGAGTACCGCCGGCGTATAATAAGCGAGCTGGAAGAATCCCCTGCCTTTCTGGCTTATAGCCTGGGTCAGAAAAACCGCCCAGACGAGCGAAAAGACCAGAAGGGGAATAAAAGTCCCCAGGGTAAACACAAACGTAGCGCGCAGCGAATTCCAGAAACCCGCGACTGTGGAAGTAAAAAGGTAGATGTAATTGCCAAGCCCCACAAAAGGAGGGGCTGCCAAAGAGAGGACCCTTTTGTCAAAAAAGCTGGTATACAAAGCGCTAAGTATCGGGAAAAAACTAAAGACCGAAAAAAACACTATAGCAGGGATGACAAAGATAAAACCCCACCTCGCCTGCTTTTTCTCTATACCTATGTATGGTTTTCTGTTCATTAGATTCCTGCCTTAATTTTTTAAATCAGACTGTCCATAATGTCTATATTATGGACAGCCCCCAATTAAATTATTTGTTGTCTATCAGTTCCTGTGCCGCCTTCTTAAGGGTTGCCAGGGCACGGTCAGGGGTTTCCCCCGCGAGCATCACAGAATCAACAGCCGCCTTGATCAGATCTTCCAGTTCCGTGCTATTCGCCCCGTAGTACACAATATGCGCGCGCTGCATGTCTTTGGTAAACACATCCGAATAAGGCATACTCTTGTAAGTGGGAGAATTCAGCAGGGCTTTAGTCGGCTGAACAAGAGCGGCTTCCCGGAGATAATCCTCGGAATGGCTTAACAGAAAACCGATTAATTTCCACGCCGCTTCCTGGTTAGCTTTGGATGACTGGGCGTTAACCATATAATAATGCCCGTAGAAGCAGCTCGCCACATCCTTAACGGCATTCGCGAATTTGGGGTAAGGAACAACCATCCACTCATTGCTGTTAAAGAACGCCGGGTTATCCGATTTTATCCGCGCTTGCTGATAGAGACCGGTACTTGCCATGGCGACATCGTTGTTATCGGCGTTGAAAAGGCTGCGGACAGCGGTATAGGTGGGCGAACCGAGGTTCTTGCCGCTTGGCCCCCAATCTTTCATAAATTGGAGAAACTTTAACCAGGCCTGGTCGCCTACAATGGCTGTTTTTTTATCGTCGCTGACGAGTTTGCCGCCGAGCTGCTCCACCATCGGAATGAAATCTGTAAGGTAATAGGGATAGCGGAAGTCATAACCCCGCCGCGTAATGATATTGCCGTTTCTGATTACCAGTTTCTCGGAAACAGCAACCATATCTTCCCATGTTTTGGGATAATCCTTATCGGGATCAAGGCCGGCAGAACGGAATACCTTTTTATTGATATAAACGCACCAGTTTGTAATTTCCAGCGGCAGGCCGTAAACGTTATTTCCCACTATTACAGGCTCAAGGAAGGAGCGGTCATAGGCATTGAGCAGATCCGCCATGTTTTTGTAACCGGCAGCCTGGTAATTAATCGGCGCTACGCGGCCATTGGCGATATACGGATATTCTTGTTCAATGGGAAGATTGAAGATATCCGGCCCCTGATTTGCCGCGAACGCGGTCTGGACAAGCTCTTTCATTTTTCCCGAAGACTGGGTGACTCTTTCGACCTTAATGTTCGGATTAGCCGTCATAAATTCATTGATATATCGTTCCTCGATACGTGTGCGATTGGCATCCTCGTGAGTCCAAATGGTCAGGGTGATAGGGCCTGAAGCCTGCTCGCTCTGACTGCCGGAAGCGAAAAGGGCCGCGGGAACAACCAACGACACTAAAACCAGAAACACTGCAATTTTTTTCATCTTTTCCTCCTGAAAAAATTTATTAATATTACAAATATAATACAAATTAAAAATTTTGCAAAATTAACCCGAACTATGTACTAAACTTGACCCACAAATTTGTAAAAATCCGGCAAAGGGCTACAGAACCGAAGGTAGGGCAGCGGTACGGCAAAAAAGCTGGCTACAGAACCGAAGGTAGGAGCCTATCGCAGACCTTCGGTCTGACACAGCCCCGTCCGGCTTTTTTTCTGCAACAGGGCATTTTCTAATTTCATAGATCAGCGACATCTTCATGTTTCTCAGGCCGGACGCCATTACTGCACTTTAGGTTTATGCTTTATCCCCTGGTCTGTTACGATAGGGAACCTTCCGCCGAGCCCGCAGGGCGAGGTTCCCCTCCGGTACTCCAGAAATTTTTTGCGTCCCGCTGCCCTCCCTTTGCCAGCCTATTTTGAGAAAATGTGGGTCAAGTTTAGACTAACAGGGTAAATGCTTTTGCCTTATGACGGTGAATGCCGATCGGAGGGGGCGCTGCGGACTACCTTCGGTTCTGTAGGCGGAAACATTTGGAATTCCCCGGTCTAGGAAGACGAGGTAGAAAACGCTCGTCATAAAGTGGAATAAATGCCCAACACTTAAAGTGAAATATCTTTTTTAAGTCTTTGTTTTCTTCTTTAAGTGTTGGGCGGCTTCATAGCCGGATTCTACAAGCGTTTCCGCAGTCCGCAGCGCCCCCTCTGATCGGTTTCTACTGTTATAAAGCAAGTGCTGTTGCCTTGATACGTGATATTGACACTCAATAGCCCCTATGCTAAGGTCGAAAAGCATTCAATCACAGAGCTTTTAACCGGGCAATAGCGCAGTTGGTTTAGCGTACAAGTCTGGGGGACTTGGGGTCCCCGGTTCAAATCCGGGTTGCCCGATTAAAGGCTTTTGTAAGACAGGCTTTTAGTGTCCCAGCATATGGCGGAGCTTATCCAGATCGGCAATGGGACTGGAAGCCACTACCTGGGACAGGCCGGATACGCCCGCAGTAATAAGGTCGTGGTTGTTCTTCTTTATCCCTTCGTCAATTATCTGAAAGTCTTTTTGTATCGCTTCCCTGCGTTCTTCAAAAATTTTTGAGAAAAGGAATTCATAGAAGGTGTACTTTCCGGTAATTTCCTGAATCATAACGTCTTTTATCGAATCGTATTTTTTAACTTCACGCTTTGTTAATTCGGAATCTTTTTGACATTCCAGGAGCATTTCAAAAAGGCGGGGGATCTCATCGGCAGTAATGGGGCCTGAGTATTTTACGGTTTTTGAGATTCTCTTACCCGCCATAAACGCTCCTTTTCTGCCTAAAATAATGGTGAGTCGGCGATTTTTAAAACCAGGCCGGTGATATTGCCCAAATCCGCAATGCCGTCAAGATCCCGTAAAGTAAAATAAGTTTTTCCCGCCGCACGCCTGAGAAACCGATAAAAAACACTGATAAATCCCAAAGGATAGATGCCTCTGTGGATTCTCCGCGACTCGTGGCAAAAGGCTGCCAGAGCTTTGCTCAATGAGGCCATTAACTCCCGACAGCGCATCTCCAAAACATCAAGCTGAAGAAGACTTTTTTTAATCTGATCGATCATTGAAATTACCGCGAGCCCGTTTCGCTTTAACTCCGGAAAACTCCGGCAGTCATCAGGAATTGAACGCTGAATTTCGTTTTTATCTTCAACAAAAGCAGTATCGCTTTGACCGTTTTGAAAAGATACTGCCAAATTCAATCTGGTTTTTATTTCTCCCAAGTGGTATGAAAGGCCTGTAATTTGCCGCTGACGGCCTGTCAAATATCTGGTAAGGCCGTTGGCTTTTGCAAGAATCTCAAGCGCATCCTTCCTCTGCCCGGCAGTTTCCTCAAGGAGCTTTTTTAGTTCCTGTTTTCTTTCGAGAAATTTCCCCCGTAGCGCCATGAGGGCGGCGCAGAGTGTTTTGTACTTGGTTAAATCCTTTTCCGCGATCATCAGAAACCCTTAAATAATTTTACGGTGAAAACCCCAAACCGTCAATTCAATCCAAATTCTATCAGCCAAGATCTATATCGAAACTTTCATCATCGCTTTGTTTCTGCTCCGGATCCATTTCATTTTCATTGGCGCTCTGAAAATTCTCTTTCTTGGGGGCTTTTTTCACAGGTTCAGCTTTTCTTCCCTTCTCTTTTTTTGAAGAGTAAGCTACCAGGCCGAATATAATCGCGAAAGCCGCAAAATACCCTATAATAACGCCTATGCTGGTTTTGGTCTCCTGCTTTGGTTTAGCATCGGTCAGGAACGGCAGGGGAATTTCTGTTTCCACTTTGGAGGGCCCTCGCAAAAGGAAAACTCCGCACACCCCCAAGGCAAGGCCGATAAGAACCAGCGCAATTATGGCCGACATCCTTAAAAGGTGGGATGACTTTGGGGAAATAAGAAAATAAACTATAGCGCCCAAGAACACCAGAGAAATGATTGCCAGTATTACCTGCATGTTATTATTGTAGCATAATTTTGCTAAAAGTACAGATTCGGTACAAATGAAATATAAGAGGAATAAGAGGAAAATGAAAATAAAAACTTCTCTTGCGGAATTACCGTTTAAGTGCTACTATTAGAGCACATTATATTAAGAGAGGTGTTTTATGGCCTATAAAGTTACAGATGCTTGCGTAGACTGTGGTTCCTGCGAAAGTGAGTGTTCGGTTAGCGCGATTTCCGAGAAAGACGGAAAACGTTTTATTGACCCGGCCCTGTGCGTGAGCTGCGGAGCCTGTGCAGGAGCCTGCCCGACGGAATCAATTGTCGAGGAATGACCGCCTGAAAAGCAGAAAAAGGCAAGGGGAAAGCCTTGCCTTTTTTTTGGTCTTTTCTTTTCTGGCTATAACCGCTTACGGCCTGGATTCAACCTTGCCGGTAATCGGGCGTCTGAATTCGAGGGACACGGTTTTTAAGCAGTACCTTTCGGATGTAGAAGCCGGAAGACGCTTAATATTTTCATCCCGGCGGAAAACGGCCGGAGAGCTTGCGTCCGCCCTGACGATTTATTCCTATGCGCCGACTGAAAATGAGAATTTATTTGGAATAGCCGCCAGATGCAGCATTCCCTACGCTACGCTGGCTTCGCTCAACCGTTTATCCCATCTTGAAGATTTGGCAAGCGGAAAACCAATGCTCCTGCCAACAATGCCGGGGATCTTTGTTCCCGAAGCGCCGGCCACAGACCTGGAACAACTGCTTTTTTCCGCAAGGCGGGAAACCGCCGTGGTTTTGTCCATTCCACGCAACGGCGCAACAGAGCGCTTTTATTTTGTGCCTGGGGACGATTTCTCCCCAACCGAGCGGGTTTTCTTTTTGAACCGCGATTTTCACTTTCCCCTAAAGAATTTCCAGGTATCCAGCTCTTACGGTATGCGGATAAATCCTGTAACAGGCGTGCAAAGCATGCACGGCGGCATCGACCTTGCCGCACCCGAAGGGACTGAAGTTTACGCCGCAAAGAACGGTACAGTAACGGAACTGGGAGAAGACGCTATTTATGGGAAGTACGTTATTATCAGCCACGATAATAACATGGTAAGCCTTTACGGGCATCTTTCCTCAATAACCACCAGCCTTCAAGTTATTGTAAAATCGAGCAATGTTATAGGAAAAGTGGGGTCAACCGGTCAATCCACCGGGCCGCACCTTCACTTTGAGCTCCGTCAAAACGGACAAAGCCGCGATCCGGCAAAATTGCTAAAAATATTCCAATAAAAAACTGATTTATCGTTCCATCACCGCAAACGGCACTAATCATAACACCCAAGTATGTGGGCGGGCGTGGGCAGGGCTGGGCATTCTCTTTGCTCCGATTCATTATTGAACGCCTTCGTGCGCAAGCCTTTGGCTTGCTGGACACGAAGGCGGGGGTTTGTCCAACCCCCATTTCCTCGCCTGTCGCAAAAGGTCATGCCCGGCCCTGCCCACGCCCGCCCAAAAGCAGTTTTATTTCGTCTATCCATGCGGTGAAAGCATGGCAAATTGTGTTTTTGCATCATCATACGGGGGGAATTCTACCGCCGACCTTCGGTCGGACGGTTCTGTAGGCATCTCACCCGGCCAAATGATCTTGCCTGCTTTAGCAGGGTGAAATGCAAAATATTGCCGAATTAAAAACCTTTTTTATTCAAATAAGTCCTGGCTTGTCTGAAGCCGCCGCGCGAAGCCTTGCAAGGGCGTACGGCGTGCGAGAAAAATGGCCACACCAAAGTGTGCGTAAATAGAGACCACGACCGTCTAGCCCGCAGCAAGACTTTGCGTGGCGGCTTAGAGCTTAGTCTGGTTTATTCGTATAAATTAGAGTTTTTACAGGTCGCATTCAAGAAATTCACCATCTACTCCGATATTTAAATATCGGGCCTATAGTTCCCCTCCCAAATCACTATAAGTCCGATTGCCTCAAGGGCAGGGCCTGTCGTGAATTTTGGTTTGCGGCAGGCTTTTTTTCATATACGCTTGACCTGTTGCCCGCGTTAGCGGGCAGTCAATCCATTCCTTAAAAGAGCCATAGGCAAAGCCTAAGGCTTTGCCTTAAGCGAAGCCATTGACAAATGTAACCCTCTTTCATAGGCTTGGATTATGGGCCATCATTCCAATTCCAAGATTACCGCCTGGCTGGTGCGCATCCTGGCAGCTTTGACGGTAATTATGGCGGTTTTTATCGGTGTTGGCCTTGGTTTGTCTTTGGCGGAAACAACAAATATTAAAAACCAGGAAAATTTTTTCGAATTCGCCCCGGTGCTGCCCACAAAGATCCTCGATATTGACGGGAACCTAATAACCGAATTTTCCGCTGATGAAAAGCGGGCTTTGGTTTCACTTAATGAACTGCCCAAGCATCTTATTTACGCGGTATTGGCCAGGGAAGACTATGACTTTTACAACCACAAGGGATTCAGCGTCAGAGGCATCGCCAGGGCGGTGGTTGGCAAGTTGCTCAGAAAAGACCTGGGCGGGGGCTCAACAATAACCCAGCAGATCGCCGGAACGCTTTACACAGACCGCAGGGAAATAACCTTAACCCGCAAGATAAAAGAACTTTGGTGGGCCTTCCAGATGGAACGGCGCTTTACAAAAAACGAAATCCTTGAAATTTACCTTAACCAGATAATTATGGGGCCCGGAGTCTACGGAGTGGAGGCGGCAAGCCAGTATTTCTTCGGTCACAGCGCAAAGGAAATAACGCTGGCAGAATCGGCGCTTCTGGTTATTCAGTTTTCAAGCCCGACCCACTATAACCCCCTTAACAACCCCAACCAGGCGATGAGCCGGCAGAGGGTGGTGCTGGATAAAATGATCGAAATGGGCTACACCACCAGTGAGGAAGCGGAAGCGTCTTTTAACGAATATTGGGACAATTACGATTACACCAGGGCGTCCACCGCGGCATATTATAACCGTACCGACGCCGCACCCTGGTTCAGCGAATATGTGCGCCGGGAGCTGGATCAAAGAATGTACGGCAGTATGGATTATTACCGGGACGGCTATACTGTCTACACCACCCTGAACATGAAGCACCAGAGGGCGGCTAACAAGTACATGGAAGAAGGGTTAAAAAGGGCAAATGTGGAGTATGCCAGATCCTCAGGAACCCGGCTTGTTGACGCGGAAAGAACCTGGCTTCCGGTAATTGATCTTCTTTCCCTCTATTTCAACCTTGATCAAATTCATTCCACTTCCGATGCCCAGAATGAGCAAAAAGCCCTGAGCCGTTACACCAAGACAATCAACCCTGTGCTGGACCTGGCAGCCCTGGCCTTCGGGATTCCTGAAATAAGAACTATGACCGGTGTGGGCTTTGCGAATTTAAAGACTTCCACTGAGCAGAACGTTGTAGAAGGCGCCCTGATTTCCATAGAAAACGACACAGGCTACATTACCGCCATTGTAGGCGGGTCAAAATACGACGAGTCAAATCAACTTATCAGGGCTGTGCAGGGGAACCTCCAGCCGGGGAGCGCCTTTAAGCCGCTTTACTACTCGGCGGCCATAGACAGCAGGAAATTCACCCCGTCAACCGTTATAAACGACCTGCCCATTGTTTTTTACAACGAGGACGGAACTGCCTATATGCCGCTTAATTTCCTCGGAAGGTGGAACGGCTCGGTACTGGTTTTTGACGCTTTGGCGCAGTCGATGAACGTGGCGAGTATCAGGGTACTGGACGGCATAGGTTTCGACGCCGCCATTGACAGGGCTTCCAGCCTTCTTGGCTACACAGACCCGGACGACATAAGGCGGCGTTTCCCCAGGGTGTACCCGCTTGGTTTGGGAATCATTTCAACTTCCCCCCTCAGAATGGCAAGGGCTTTTTCAATCTTTGCCAACCTGGGCCGCGAAGTCACCCCCATTGCCATCCGTTCGGTGGAGGACAGGAACGGAAAGATCATCCTTGATGTTGAAAGGGAAATCCGGCAGGAACAGCGGCGAAAAGGAAACGCGGTTCAGGTGGTAAGCCCGCAAAACGCCTATGTCATGACATCAATACTCAGAAAAACCGTGGAGAGGCTGGGGGGCACTCTTTACAATCCTTCCGGCTGGGGATCAAAGTTCACATTCAAAGATGCCAACGGAAGGACCTTTAAGATGCCGATGGCAGGCAAAACCGGAACGCCCCAAAACTGGTCGGACGCGTGGACTATAGGTTATTCGCCCTACTACACCACGGCAATTTGGTTTGGCTTTGACAAACCCGGAAATTCGCTGGGCTTAACCCTTACCGGTTCGACCCTGGCCGGCCCTGTTTGGGCTGATTACATGAGGGAAATCCACCAGGGGCTTCCCTACAGGGATTTTCTGCGTCCCGCCACAGGTCTGGTTGACGCAACAGTGTGCGCAAAATCCGGGCTCCTGAAAACGCCTTCCTGCTCCGAAGGAGTAACCCTAACCTTCCTTGAAGGCACCCAACCTATGCATTTTTGCGAGGAATGCGGCAGTACCAGGGGGTTTGAGGCTTTTAGATATGTTGAATTGAACCCCATGTTCTACGACGCATTTGATTTTATAAGCGATCTTAAAATGCCGGTTCTGAACGAGGCGTTTCTGAGGGAAATCGAGGAAGACATGCGCAGGTCGCAGGCTAATCTAACCATAAGCAGGAACACCGGCCTCGACACACCGCCAGCCTTAAATTTACCAACCCTAAATTTAGACTTAATAGAAAATAGCCCTCAGCCGGTTCCGCAATCGGTTAATGAAGACGATTCTGATGAGAAAGAAACTTCTGCATTAGACATGGACGACGGCCTGGAGGCGCCTGCTTACAACCCAATTCTGGACTAACAAATGCTGGTACCAATAAAAGACATCAAAGTTAAACGAAGAATCAGAAAGGAAATGGGCGACATCGCGGCCCTGGCGGACAGCATGAAACGTTTCGGGCAGATCAACCCTATTTTGGTAACAAAAAAAAATGTCCTTATCGCCGGTGGCAGGCGGCTTGAAGCGGCCCGCAGCCTGGGGTGGAGCAGCATTAACGCGGTTGTAGCCGAAATTCCCGATGAGCTTTCAAAACTGGAATACGAACTGGAAGAAAACATCCAACGCAGGGATTTTTCCCAGACCGAAACCCACGAGGCGGTCAAAAGAATACACCGCCTTCGGAATCCTTCCCTTTTCCGCCGCATAATCGCCGCCATTGTCGGGTTTTTCAAGCGGCTGTTTAAGATTGGGGAGTAGGGAGTGGGGTATGCAACCTAAATTTGATCAAAATACTATCTTTCACTGTATAGTTTTGTAATATCCAATATCAGATCATCCAATAAATCACCTGATATTTTTCTTAATTGGTTTTTTTTCCCTTTAATCAGATCCGCTGTTTGCTGTAAAAACTTTGTTTCTTGTCCATTTTTTTCATTCTTTCCGCCTTTTTCCGGAATAAGCAGTTCATAGGCTTCCATATTTAGTGCATGAGCAATATTGGCAAGGGTCTTTTCACTAACCCAGGTCTTGCATTGTTCGATTTCTACCATATGGGCTACTGATATATCGGAGTATATAGCAAGTTTTACCTGCGTAATATGTAATTTAGCCCTGGCTTTTTTGATGTTCTGTGAAAGAATCCCTCTCAAATCGCTTGCTTCCTGCATAGATAAAAGATAGGCCAATACCGATAACATAAAACTATGGCATTGACATTATATTTTTACTAATGGTAATATAATCATAGATAACAGAAGCATAATTCTCATTCAAGGAGTTTTTATGAAAACTAAATTCTGTAAGGTAAGTAGCGGTTTTATGCTATTGCTTTGTTTCTTCATTCCTGGGTGCAGTTCATCACCAGAAAAAAAAGTTTTTTCCCCATCCAGCTCATCACGGCAAAGTTCATTTATCTATGACAGTTCGTATGAGGAAGGTTCTTTATGCACAATTGAGTTAGGAGCAGCAATATCGGTTCGCTTATTCAATGGCACTACCGTAGTATGGCCCCGTAATGAACCCATTAAGGTACCTTGCGGGGTAAATACGATAATTGTTGATTATCTTGGTGAAGGATGGCAAGGCGAGGTGTCAGCCGCCACCTTGAACCTTTATAATTCTTACGATCCTTTTTACCGTAGCTTATCAGCGGGCCAGCAAAACGCATTACAAGGACTCAATATTATTGGCAATTTAATCAAAAGTGCGTCAGCGAAAGCGCAAAATAAAAAAAATCAAGCGGCTAACGCAATAGTTGAAAAAACGGTCAACACAGACGTCAACATGGTTTATACCTTTCAACCCCAAAAAACATATTTGATCGCCGCAGAGAAAATAGGCGCGGGGCCATATCCCATCCGAATTATTGAACGTTAAAGGAGCGTGCAATGAAGAAAAAATTCTTTTATGCATTGTTGTCCTTAATTCTATTGCTTGTTATGCTTTCTTGTGCGCATACAGAAGTATTAGGCAAAAATGATGCAATTCTACCTGCTAACACAAGGAAAGCGGACGCCGATAAGAATGAATCCGAAGTTACAATTACATGGGAATACAAAGCTAAGACGACTCCCATTTATTACAATGCACAAAGATTATTCGTATACCATGATGGCGATATTGTTGCAACTGTAAAGACAGGTACGACTGAAAAAATAGTAGTCAACGATGGTAACCATAATTTCCGCTTTGTCCCCGCCCGAAAAAAGAGTTTTTTTTGGATACCTGTTACGGAAAAATGGATACCTGCCGGAGAGAAAAAAGATAATCCTGTCATTGAGGCCACAGTGGCTTCATCAAAGGATGATACCATTATTGACGTAGATTGGGCGATTCAAAAGAATACTTCCTATCAAAATATTCTGTATTTCAGCCAAATACGGAAAGCCGCATTGCCTAACCAGCCTCTGAAAATTGCAAACATTCCACGCCAAAATGAATCTAAAGCAAATGTACCTCAGGCCATTAATACTGCCGGAACAAATACTTTACAACGTTCTGTCGGGGATGAGTTAAATCTCCTTATTGATATGTACAATAAGGGACTTCTTTCAGAAAACGAGTTCAATATGGCAAAAGCAAGGCTGCTGCAATGAGGAAATATAAATGGCTTATTGTGGGGATTGTGGTTCTTTTTTTAGCCACAGCGGCTGTTTTCAATGTACCCAGAAGATCGGCGAATTCAATAACATAGTGAATGTGTCGAAGATGGTTCCTGTTGTTCGGATGAGGACACCTGTACTTGTGGAGGTGTGGGAGGAACACTTGCACGGCTACTAGCTATAACAAATAGAAAATCCGATAAGGATAAGAGCAACACTGATACATAACTGATAAAACATTTTCAGCTGTCTATGCCTTTTTTATTAACTGAAAAAACATATCTTCCTCCTAAAATCCTAGCTAATTTCGTGTTACCTCACTAACACTAAAACCCAGTATTTTACCACAGAGGACACAGAGCTTCACAGAGGAAAATACCAATTTTCATAAAACTCCGTGAAACTCTGCGTTCTCCGTGGTTAAATTTTTTCTTCTTCTTTGCGTTCTTTGCGCCTACCTTCGGTTCTGTAGCCGCGCCTTTGCGTGATAAAATTCAAAAGAATTCCCTCACGCTTTTCTCTCAAAATGCGAAAATTCCATTGAAAATACCGCGCGGCCCTGGCTTACACTGCGGAGAGCCGTCATAAAGCCGAACATCTTTGCCATAGGGGCCAGGGCCTTTACCTCGTCCCCGCCTGATTTGGATTCCATACTTAGCACCTGCCCGCCCCGCTGGGTCATCAGGCTGATTACATCCCCCACCGATTCTTTGGGAGACACCATGCTCACGGCCATAATTGGCTCCAGAAGTACCGGAGAGGCGTTTTTACAGGCTTCGTCAAAGCCCAAAGACGCGCAGGCTTCAAAGGCCATTTCGGTACCTGTAAGCTCCGAATATTCAACACCGGTGATAGTAACGCCAATGTCGATGCAGGGGTAGCCAAGGGCGATGCCGGACTGGAACGACGCGTTTACGCCGCGCTCCACCGCGTCCCGGATCTCTTCGGGAATGTCTCTGGATCTGGCCGCCCAACTGTACTTGTTTCCCGAACCCCGCTCCAGAGGCTCGACCTTTATGGTTAAAGACGCGGCATTTTCCTTTCCGGCAATTACTTTTGAAAAGCTCTCCGTCCTTTCTAACGGAACGCTGATGGATTCACGGTAGGTTACCTGCGGAGCGCCCACTTTGGCCCCAATGTTGTACTCTTTCAGGATACGGGTAACAAGCACGTCAAGGTGAAGTTCCCCCATGCCGGAGATAATGAGCTGGCCCGTTTCTTCATTTTCCTTCGCGACAAAAGTGGGATCTTCCTTGGAAAGCAAGGCAAGAACCTCTTTTAGTTTTTCCTGTTCCGAAAGGTTCCTGGGTTCCATCGAAACGGAAATCACAGGCTCCGGAAACTGCATTTTTTCCAGAAGCAGCGGCCAGCCCTCAGTGCCAAGGGTGTCCCCGGTCTGGGCAAGTTTAAGGCCGATAATAACGCCAATGTCCCCGGCCGAGAGCGCGTCCATCGGCTCATGCCTGTTGGAGTGCATTCGCAGAATCCGGTTGGCGCGTTCCCGCTTTTTCTTTCCTATGTTGTAGACCGTGGAACCCACATTAAAAGAGCCGGAATACATCCGCACATAGCAAAGGCTCCCGGCTTCCCTTTCGTACTGTATCTTGAAAACCAGGGCCAAAGGCGGGGCATCCGCTTTGCAGGGAACGGGAACCAATTCCTCTTTTTTTTGATGATGCGCCTGGGCAGGTTCAACTTCGTCCGGCGCGGGAAGGTAATCAAGCACTGCGTCAATTAAAGGCTGCACACCCATGTTCCGCCTGGAAGCGCCCGCAAAAATGGGAAGGATGGCCCTGCGCAGTACGGCTTTGCGCAGTTCCTGGCGGATTAGGGCGGCGGGCAGTTCCTCACCGGCAAGGTACTTATCGGTTACGATGTCAGAGACCGACGAAAGGGCGTCTATAAGCTTTTCCCGCCACTTGAGCGCCTGCTCTTTACGTTCCGGAGCGACGGGGGAAATTTCCATCTTTTCCCCGTCGCTTGCGGCGTCCCAGCGGATCTCCTTTAGCTCGATGAGATCGATGACCCCTTCAAAGCCGCTTTCCTGCCCGATGGGAATTTGAAGGGCCGCCGCCTTTGCGCCCAGTTTTTTCTCTATGCTTTCCAAAACCGAAAAGAAATCCGCGCCTATGCGATCCATTTTATTCACATAGCCGATACACGGAACCTTGTAACGCGCCGCCTGCCGCCAAACCGTTTCCGTCTGGGGTTCAACGCCGCGAAGGGCGTCAAAAATAGCGATAGCCCCGTCCAAAACCCTTAAGGAACGCTCAACCTCGGCGGTAAAGTCCACGTGTCCCGGTGTGTCTATGATATTTATCTGGCAGCGTTCTCCCTTAACTCCGTTTTCGGTCTTTTGCCAATATGTGGTAGTGGCCGCGCTCTGGATTGTGATGCCGCGCTGCTGCTCCTGCTCCATCCAGTCCATCGTTGCTTCGCCGTCGTCAACCTCACCAATGCGGTGGCTTTTGCCGGTATAATAGAGAATCCTTTCGGTTGTAGTTGTTTTACCGGCGTCAATATGGGCCATAATGCCTATGTTCCGCATGGTCTTTAGCATAGCGGCTTAATTCTACTTAAAATTTAACATTTTGACAATTAATTAACTGTAGATTACGATATTATATTATCTATGAAACAGACATTATCTTACGTGATCGTAACCCCCTACACAATAGCAAAGAGCAGAACCGGAGGGGTCATTGCCCGGTTATTATCCCGCGTGGATTTGGAACTTGCAGGGGCGCAAATAATTACCCCCGGCGATGATTTTATTAATGAATACGCCGAGACCCTTAGAAATCAGGAAATACGAAACGTTAACAGGGCCGGAGACCTTTTGGCAAATTATATTGAACGAAACATGGGGCCGTCCGGTGGAAGGCGGCATCGTTCCCTTTTGCTTATTTTCCGCGGAGAAAACTCCTGCCGCAAGCTTTCTGACATCTGCGGCGCTCTTTTCCCCGAAAAGCACAGCGTCGAAGCCCTTTCAGGTGAAACCATAAGGGACACCTACGGGGATTATATAGTTGATCGCGACGATCCTAAAAAGGTTATCCACTTTGAACCGGCGATTTTGACCCCCCGCCATCAGGAGCTTGCGGATGAGAGCATGGCTTTGTTCGTCAAGTATTTTAAAAACAGCAAAAATGTCGCCGACAACAGGACCTACCAGGACTCCGCAAAGAAAGAACGAACCCTGGTGATCCTGAAACCGGACAATTGGAGCTTCGCATCGAGCAGGCCGGGTACCATTATTGACATGTTTTCCCGTACCGGACTCAGAATAGTTGGAATCAAAATATTCAGTTTTTCCCTTAACCAGGCCCTCGACTTTTACGGCCCGGTAGAATTCACCCTTAAGGAAAGACTTGCCCCGATATACGGGCAAAAGGCCAGAGAAACTCTGGAAAGGAATTTTGAATTCCCCATAAGCGAGAATACCGCCAGTATACTTGGCGAAAGCTTCGGTAAGGAATATGCCCAGGAACAGTTCTACAAAATTGTGGCTTTTATGTCAGGGCGCAGACCGGACACCTGCCCTGCCGGTGAAGAAGACTCTCCCGGCAACGTTAAGTGCATGATCCTTGTATACGAGGGAGAAAACGCCATAAAAAAGATCAGGGATGTACTTGGTCCCACTGACCCGCTAAAGGCGCCGGGAGGAACAGTGCGCAGGGAATTCGGAAGCAGTGTGATGGTGAATACAGCCCACGCCTCGGATTCGGCGGAAAGTTACGAAAGAGAAAAGAGTATTGTAAAAATTGAGGAAAATTCCCTGATTTCCCTTATTGAAGATTATCTGAGATTGCCAAATAATTAACGTCTTTTTACCAGGCCCAGTTTTCAGCGCCGCCTGAATTCTTTACGATGGCAAGCAATTCCACTTCAAAGATAATTACCTCATTCGGGCCTATGACGTCCCCAGCTCCTTTTTCTCCGTAGGCCAGATCAGAGGGAATGTAGAGCCTTACCCTGCTCCCTTCCCGTGTCATACGCAGACCTTCGGACCAACCGGCAATAACTACATCCAGGGGGATCGTCATAGGCTCGCCGTATTCGTAGGAGCTGTCAAAGACCGTACCGTCAATTAAAAATCCCTCGTAATGAACCACCACAGTATCGCCGGGGCCCGGTCTTTCACCGGTCCCCTCGGAAAGAAGCTCATACTGAAGCCCGCTCGGCGTAACCTCTATACCCGGTCTTTCGGCGTTTTTTGCAAGGAAAGCATCCCCTTCGGCGCGGTTTTTTTCTCCCGCAAGACGCATCCGCTCCATTTGCCTGGCATTAACCTGCATAAAAGCGGCGTCGACGGTACTCATGGCTTCTTCGAATGTGATGCCGGTTTTTTTATTTTCCATTACGTCGCGGAATCCCTGTGTAAATTGGTCGTAGTCAAATTCAAGTCCGGTATCTGAAAGATCCATCGCAATCAACATTCCAAAGGCGTAACTGGTTATTTTTTTTTCACTGGTTTCCTGAGCTGCGCAAAAAAACAGAGGCCAAATTAATAAAAAAAAAGCAAAATAAGGTCTTTTCAATTTATACCCCAGTTATACCCCGGATTTATGCTTTTATTCCGGTATTACTGAAAGCAGTTCAACTGTAAAGATGAGTGTCGCTTCGGGGGGAATTGGCCCTGACCCATATGACCCGTAAGCCAGATCGGGCGGAATGACAAAACGGTAAGTACTTCCTTCGTTCATCAGCTGAACCCCCTCTTGCCAGCCAGCAATTACAGCGTCCAGGAAAAATTCTATAGGCTGACCGCCTGTGAAGGTACTGTCAAATACGGTCCCGTCAAGTAAAGTCCCCTCATAATTCACCCTGACAGAATCGTAAGGGCCGGGCTTTTTCCCGCTTCCCTGCTTTAAAACCTCATACTGAAGCCCGCTGGCGGTTGTCATTACCCCGCTTCTGGCCGCGTTCCCTGTCATGTAAGCTTCTCCTTCCTCACGGTTCTTCGTTCCCTCAAGCCACATTTTTTCATCGTCTATAGACTGCAATCGGTCAAAAGTCGCGGAAATTAGTTCAATAGCCTTTTCCTGGGTTATACGGGTTTCATTTGCTTCGTTAAAATCCTTGAAACCATCCGCAAAGGCCTTATAATCAAAACTCATGCCGACAATGCCAAGCTGCCCGATCATCTGATTTGCCATCAACATCCCAAAGGCATAACTGGTGTCCTTGTCCAGGCTTTCTCCGGAATTCCCATTTTCTTTTCCTTTACAGGCCGAAAGGGTAACCAGCGACAAAAAAACAACTATCGCTACCGGAACAAGGAAAATCCTGCTAATCTTTTGCATCTTTATCATCCATAAGGTAAAATCCCGGAACATAGACCCCGGCAGCCGGGGAGCCCGCCGGGCTCCTTTGAAGGCTTTTTGTATAATAGACTTTAATTATAAACCCTTCAAGGCGCTTTTAGTAACAAGACCCTGCCTGCCAGTTTTTCCCCTTCTCCGGTGAGTTTTTCGACAATGGCGCAGGCGAATTCCCCGGCGGTACCGGCGCCGCGGCTTGTGATAAGAGAGCCGTCAACAACTACCCTGTCTTCTTTCCACTGCGCGCCGAAACTTGCTGAAGAAGGGGAGATAACTTTTTCTTCCTCGCCCGGAAAGCAGGTAAAATTTCTGCCTTTTAAAAGGCCCAGGGGAGAAAGCACCCTGGCAGGAGCCGCACAGATGGCGCAGATCAATTTGCCTCCGGCGGCCATTTCTTTTATAAAAACCCCTGTTTCCTTTGAAGCCGCCAGATTATCGGCGCCGGGAAGTCCTCCGGGAACAACTACTCCATCCCAGGCGGAAGGCAGAAGCTTCCCCTCTGCCAAAAGGCTTTCCAGTAAAGCGTCGGCTGTTATCCTAATACCGTGTGAGCCTTTAACAACCAGGCTTTTCCCAACCGCAGTGACAGTCACCTCAATTCCACAGCGGCGCAGATAATCAATGGGTGTGATCGCCTCCACTTCTTCAAACCCCTCGGCCAAAAGCACAAGAACATTCATTGGCATAAAACCCTCCACTCATAATGTTACCACAAGATATCTTTTTCAACATCCGCTTAAAGGTCCTTGCCACAGGCCTCTTCATTTTCTACAATGAAAATTGAAATTCAAAAAGCAAATTTCCAGCGGTTAGGAGTAATCACTGAAATTAGGAGAAGTCACTGAAAGATGTAACAAGGCCGGTAATACTAGTTGCCGATGACGAGCCAGTAAATCGGGAACTCTTCTCATTACTTCTGGAAAAACTTGGATACAATTGCGTAGTAGCCAATGACGGCGAAGATGCCATAGAAAAAGCAAAAACTTCTGATCCTGCTTTGGCCTTTTTTGATATTTTGATGCCAAAAATGGACGGATTTGAAGCCGCCGGAAATTTGAGGAGTCTTGGCTATACGAAACCCATTATAGTGGTTACGGCAACCTATCTTCCCGAGTATGATGAAAACTGTAAAAGATCAGGCATTAACGATGTAATTACAAAGCCAATCAAACTATCGCAAATTAAAAATATACTTGAAAAGTGGATTACTTCCAAAGAAGAGACTTTCCCGGCCAGTACGGAATGCGATCCCGTTTCAAAGCCCGAGGTATTTAACTCCAAAAAAATGCTTGATGCCTTTATGAATCAAGCGGAAACAGTCCTGCCGTTGCTCTCACGTTTTATTGAACGCACCGGATCTCAGCTGGAGAATTTCCCTGTTTCAAAAGCGGCAGGTGACTGGACAGCCGCCCGCCGTGACGCGCATACAATAAAGGGAGCGGCTTTTACCATGGGCGGCGCGGAACTGGGCGAAGCTGCCGACGCTTTGGAAAAAGCCTGCATAAACGCATCCGCTAAAGAAGCCGAAACCGCTTACCCACATGTACTCGAAACTTTCGAAAAATTTAAAAAAGAAGCGGAAGAATTTATTAGAAAAACTCGATGAGGAATTCCTGATGAACTATGCCTGTATTCACACACACACCGTTTTTTGCGACGGTAAAGACGACATAGAAACTTTTTGCCGCGCCGCGTATGAAAAGGGGCTGGTATCTCTTGGCTTTAGCGCTCACGCTCCTATCTTCGCAAAAACCGGTATTCGCACCGACTGGCATCTTGCCGATGAACGGCTTGGTGAATACATGGACAGCGTACGTTCAGCCAAAAAACGCTGGGAGGGAAAGCTCCCTGTCTACCTCGGGCTGGAAGTTGATTTTATTCCGGGCATAACGGGGCCCGCAGACAAATATTACCGGGAAATGGGCCTGGATTACATAATCGCTTCTGTCCATTATGTTCTTCCGCCAAGGGGAGAGCCCTTTACAGTGGATGGCCCGCCGGAAGAAGTTGAACAGGGCATAAAAGAGGGATTCGGCGGAGACCCGATGGGAATGGTGGAATCTTACCTGGATTCCGAAAAAGCCATGATCCGCGCCGGCGGCTTTGATGTGCTTGGACACCCTGATTTGGTAAAACTTCACAATAAAGACAATAAGTTCTTTGACCCCAAAAGTGATTTCTACTCAAAAAGAACCGCCGCTTTGGCAGCCCTGCTGGCTGAAGCCGGCGTTCCTTCAGAGCTTAACACAGGGGGCCTTAACAGGGACAAAATAAGTGAATGTTACCCATCCCTGGATTTTCTGAAGCATTTCTGCAAACAAAATGTCCCCATAGTTATCAACGCCGATGCCCACAGGGCGATAGATCTCGACGGCCACTACGAAGAGGCCCGCAAAACCCTGATCGAGGCAGGGTATACTGAAACGGCGCTATTTAGTGGAAGGGTAAACGGCAGGGCTGTCTGGAAAAACCTTAATTTAGTGCCGAGTTCACTGCAACAAATAAGCTAAAAAACTGGAAACGGGCGGGCGTGGGCAGTGCCTGGCATTCTCTTTTCTCCAATTCTTTATTGGACGCCTTCGTGAAGACACAAGGCGGGGGTCTACCTTCGGTTCTGTAGGTCCAACCCCCATTTTCTCGCATGTCGCAAAAGGTCATGCCCGGCCCTGTCCACGTCCGCCCCAAAGCAGTTTTATTCCGTCAATCTATGCGGTGAAAGCATGGCGAATTATGGTTTCTGCAAGTATGAATGGTCTCCATCTCACCTCACAAAATGGTTCTGCCTGCTTTAGCAGGGTGAAATGCAAAATATTGCCGAATGTAAAACCTGTTTTTTTCGAATAACTCCTGGCCTTGTCCGAAACCGCCGCGCAAGCCCTTGCCGTGCTAAGAACCGAAGGTAGCCTACGGGGTGTGAGAAAAATGGCCAAGCCACACCAAATATTTGCGCGGCAATATGCCGCGTTTTTGAAAAAATATGGCATGGTGTAGCCCAAGAAATGCCCGAACCATTCAATAATGGCGTTTTTGCTTTAGCAAAAACAGTGGGCGCATCGTGCGTAAATATAGGCCACCTCTGCGGCGCATAAGGCTGGCTAAAGCCAGCCTATATTTGTACAGGCATTGGGGTTTTCCTGCGCCGGAACGCGTTACTTTATTAAATTAACGTCCCTTAACGGGACGCAACTATCGGTTCCCGTCTAGCCCGCGGTAAGGACTTGCGCAACGGCTTCGGGCTTAGTTGGATTTATTCGTATAAATTACCGTTTTTCCTTAACCTTCTCTTTCTCTTTCGCTATCTTCGCGTCCAGCTTGTCCATTAACTTGTCGATAGCCGGATTAAGTTCAAAATCTTTTTCTTTCAGATGAATCGTATTTCCCCACGAGAAGTTAACCGTTACCTCGGCGGAAAAGTCTTTGCCTTTGGTAATGGTAAAGAGCAGATCCACAATCATGTTTTCCGCGTTGTGAATTCGGGTGATTTTTTTCTCAATGTACTCCCTTGCATCGCTCCCCATTGTAAAATGCACCGCTTTAATTTCTGTGTTCATGCTTTCCTCCAAAAATAATTTTATCGATCAATTTTATCGATCATACGATGAACCCAAATCCAGCTCGTTCCTGTATTTAGCCACCGTCCTTCGCGCCAGGGTAATACCCCGATTCGATAGAAGCTCCACGATGTCCTTATCCGAAAGACGAGTTTCATCGGATTTTAATATATCCTTTATTATCTCCTTTACGCCTTCTTTTGAATACCTGGAGCCGCCCGAGCCGGTTCCGGTAATAGAATTGGTAAAAAAGTGACGCAGTTCAAAAATGCCCCATTCCGTCTGCATGTACTTGCCATTTGCGGCGCGGGACACGGTGGTTTCGTGAAGGCCGATCTCTTCGGAAATATCCCTTAGGGTAAGCGGGGCAAGGTACTTTGGGCCGTCCGAAAAAAAAGCGCGCTGAAATTCCACTATTCCCCTGGCCACTTTTAACAGAGTGTGGTTCCTTTGGTTAATTGAATTGATAAACCATCTGGCCTCTCTGATGTTTTCCCTTACAAAGTCCCTGGCCGGTTTTTCTTCCTCTTTCTCCCTTTCTTCCATCCGGCTTTTCCGGCCTGAAGCGCGCGGGCGCGCGGCAACCTCCATAAAAAACGGGTTTATTCCCAAAACCGGAATTTCTTCTTTATTAAGGATAATGACAAACTCCCCTTCCTTTTTAACAACCTGAATATCCGGCACAACATAACGGGTTTCTCCGGTGAAAAAACGCCTTCCCGGAAATGGCGAAAGCTCCTTTATTACCTCAAAAATACGAGCCAACTCCTTCTCGGTACAGCCCATCTTCTTTGCCGCTTCTGCCGTATTGCCCTTTTCCAGAAGTTCCAAATGCGCAAGAGCTTCTTTTGCACCAGCCGGTACTTCGGGAAGCAGGGCAAGCTGCACCTCAAGAGATTCTTTGTAATCCGCTGTGCAGGTTCCCGCCGGATCCAGAGCGCGAACCACGTTAAGCGCCCTGGCAATTAAGGCGGGATCCTCATTCCGCAAAAGAAGCTCGACAGGTTCCTTGTGAAACCCGTCCTCGTCCAGATTTTGAATGAGTAATTCACCGACACGCCTTATGTCATCATCAACAGGCTCAAGCCTGAGCTGCCAAAGCAGGTGTTCCTGGAGGGTCTCCGGGTGAGAAAGGGCCCCTTCGATAAAACGCTGCTTTTCATCGGCAGCCGCTTCAGCCCCACCGGAAATATAACCGGAATCGGAAGTACTTTCAAAATACTCGTACTCTTCTCCCTTGGTATCAGTCGCCTCATCAATCGAAACCGTCGTATTATCTTCCAAAATCTCCAATGCCGGATTTCTCTCCAATTCCTCCTCAATTTTCTCCCTTAGATCGATTATTGGCAGCTCCATCATTTTAATGGACTGGAAAAGCTGCGGATTCATAGAGAATTTTTGGGACTGAGACATGGACGGCCGCTGAAGCTGCATACTAAAACTATCATTCCGGAAGATCAAATTGTCAAGAATTTTTTCGCCTTTATGCCGATAATAAAAGACAATGTTCCTCAGGTTTTCCCGAAAGCTATGCCTTTTCGTCCTTTTATTCTCTGTCTTGATCGCAGTCGCGGAAACTACCGGCATTCCACCTGTCACCGGCGGAGCCAATTCCGCCAGGGAATTCGTTCCGCTTTTTCCCGCGGCTTTTTTCACCGACTATCTTTCAGTGTTGGACGCGACAGACGCCGGGCGGCCCTACTGGGTAGCAACAGAAGAGGAAATCCTAAGCCGTCCATCCAATTGGGAATCCATTTTGCTGAACAGCGATATACTTGCCTTCTACGGACATCCCAGTTCAAAAAACATGGGCATCCTGGGACGCTTTTCAAAGGAAGAACTAAACGAAAAGCTTAGCGCCCTGGCGGATGAATACCAGGCGGCTGGAGGCAGAAATGTACGAAAGGCCTTTTACATTATCTATGGCACGGTGTGGCCCGGCGGGGACATAGGCATAATTGGAGAATCCCTTTTAAAAGAATACATCGAATTTGCCCTGGAAAATGATATGCTTGTCTTTGTCGATCACCAGATAGGCAAATATACCCCCCAAGACTCCATCAAGAGACTGCTGCCCTGGCTTAAGTACCCGAATGTGCACCTTGCCCTCGATCCTGAATGGCGGACTACAAAACCGATGGCGGAAATAGGGACAGTAACGGCTGCGGAGATTAACCAGGTACAACGCATCATGGAAGACTACATCATCGAAAACCAAATTCCGGGCGAGCGGCTTTTGGTAATTCACCAGTTTAACTACCGCATGATATCCAACCGCGAAAAAGTGGAAAGCAATTTTTCCAGAGTCCGCCTGGTACACTGCGCGGACGGATTCGGCCCCCCAAACGTAAAGAAAGCCGCCTACGCTTTTAACGCGCTTGCCACCAATATGCCTATCAAGGCATTTAAGCTTTTCTTTGACTTCGGCATCCCCGGAGCCGGTGTCGACTATCCCCTTCTAAGTCCAAAAGAAGTGATGAGCCTTAGCCCACGGCCTTATATTGTGATGTACCAATAGGGAACCCATCGGACTGTTTTGTCCTTGAGTTTTCGTTGGTTGGCTGCTTTTTTTATGCGTTTATCCTGTTTTGATACAAGCGTAAATGATTTTATCGGTGGGCTTTACAACAAAGTGGCGTTTTTTGTCCAATTCGGCGCAAAACAAAACGTAATTTTTCGCGTCGGTATAAATGCCAAGGGGCATAATCGTCGTATCCGCCCCGCGTGTGCCGTAATAGCCCGCGTGGACAAATTCGGCATACGACGAAAAGGTTTGCGCTTCCGTAATATCAAATATTTCGTTTGCGCGCGAAATGTCGAGGTCTAAAAAATTTGACGGAATGACGAACAACTCTTCGTAAAAAGACACGGAATTCGCGTCGTTCAATAACTTGTTCGAAAAGGTCGAAATGACCTGAGTCGAAACGACGAAATTTTGAATGTTCAAATTTTCCAAACTTTTTTGATTTTTGGGGTCAATAATCTCGGCAAAGATTTTAAATGGCCGTTCTTTGATACTTGCCACGCGCGACAATTCAATAATAGTCCAAAACACGTTCGCGTCGTAACATTTGGGCGGTACTGTATCGTCACTTAATACCACGACTACCGAATTGCTGTCACCTAGCTTCATTACCGTATCAATAAAATTATGAATGTCGTTGGTTTCGAAATGGTTGATAACCGTGTCGGGGCGCGTCAGTTTTAACGCTTCGACCAAATATTTGTATTTGCGGTTTTTGCCAATGACAAACAATTTAAGCGGGTTAAGCGGGCGCCTGGTCAAACCATCCCTGGACGTTTGCAGCCTTCGTTCGGTTTTGTACGGAAACGCGCGTTTGCGTCGCGCGGCAAATTCATCATTGGCAAGGCAATACATTTTTTCACCGAACACCACGGTCGGAATGCCCGCGCAATGGTTTTCCAAATATTCTTCGCGCGAAATTTTGTCAATAGGATAAAATTCACAGCCGCGATACGACAAAAATTCCAGCAACACATTGCACAAATCCGGGTTGGATACCGCCAACGCCATGAATTGCCCGATTTTTTTGTCATGGGCAAAAAACTGTATTTGTTTATCATTCAATCCCAGAATGTCTTTGTGTAATGAACGCATAATGTCCGACGCTTCCTGGGTGCTTGTTTCCACCCCTATCGGTACATTTGGGCGCAAATTGAAATTGCCCAATTTCAAAACCAAATCCAAGCTGCCCAAATAATCCGTTTCGCACAATTCGTCTCCGGAGCTTGCTCCGCTGACACTTGCGTTGTTGTTCATAATTAAAATCGCGCTCGCGCGTTCTATGCCGACGTCTTTTAACTCGCTTAAACTCGCGGGGTTGCCCTGACGCACGATAAGGTTAATTGTGTGCTTTGGTTTTTCGTCCAATTCGGCAATGGCGGCATCCAATTCGTCGAAAACATGCTGCTTTTTCGCGTCGGACAACAACAATATGGTCTTGTGGCTGGGGTTATACATTAAATCCGCCAAAATCGCGGGGACTTCCTTGTTATAGCATAAAATCAACAAATGGTTTGATAAGCGCAAACGCCCCTTTGCCCCGTCGCGGTTGGTAATGTAATTGCGTATAAAGGTGGTCATGATGGAAATAATGGTGCCCGAAAATAACAAGGTTCCCGAAATGATGGCAATCAGGCGCACGGTAAAGATGGCGTTATCGGGATTATTGGCCCCGGCCGTACTGGTGTGGTATGTGAATATGGTTTTAAGCGCTTCGGAATATTTTATGTTCTTGTCAATCAGGGTCAAAACACCCGCCAGCGTAAACACTAATAACATAGCGCAAAACAAAATCATCAACACTGCGGTAAAAATCGGGTGGCGGCTTTTGACGACCGTCCATGTGTTGTTTATCTTTTGTACAATTTTTAGCATATGCCCCTCTAATAATTGGGAGCATATCATATCATGTTGCAACCTTCAATTATTGCTGGGTAAAAGCGCCCTGTACCAGCCAATTCGCTTTGGTATACTCTTGTCCTGTGAAAAAACAAAAGCCCTTCATTTTTCGATGCTCGTCATGCGGCCACGAAGAGCCAAAATGGCTGGGCCGATGTCCCGAGTGCGGCGAATGGAATACCCTTGCGGAAACCCCTGTTTCAAATCCTGACATGGAAAAAACCAGGGACGGAACGCCGCCAATATCCATTCCCCTTTCGTCGGTAGATCCAATGGAAGGCCTGCGAATTAAGAGCGGTATTCCTGAGCTGGATCGGGTTCTGGGGGGCGGCATTATGAAGCGCTCCGCCATTCTTGTGGGAGGCGAGCCGGGGATTGGCAAGTCCACTCTGCTATTGCAGGCGGCGGCGGCTTCGGAAACAAAAGGCCGCATACTTTACATTTCCGGAGAAGAATCCGCCGGGCAGGTGAAAATGCGCGCCGAACGGCTGGGCATAAAGGGAGACCGGATAGAAATTTTCTGCTCAGGTAAACTTGACGATATTCTTGCAATTCTGGAAACGGTAAAACCGGTACTTGTTATGGCGGATTCCGCCCAAACCCTTTTCAGCGCCGAATTGGGAGCTGTTGCAGGCGCCTTAAACCAGATGAAGTACTGCTCCTGGGAATTAATTTCCTGGGTCAAGGAGCATGACGCCGCCCTGTTCCTCACAGCCCATGTTACCAAAGACGGCATCATTTCCGGCCCAAAATCTCTGGAACACATGGTTGACACAGTACTTTATTTTGAAGATTCATCGGCCAATGGCGGAGATACCCGTTTTCTACGAGCCGCAAAAAACCGCTTTGGTTCAGTGGATGAAATCGGCATCTTTTCCATGAGCGCAAAGGGGCTTCAGGCTGTGGAAGACCCTTCCCTGCTTTTCATGGTACGCAGAGACGGGGAACTGCCGCCGGGAATAGCCACAGCGGCTGTCCTTGAAGGCTCAAGAACCCTTTTAATAGAACTCCAGGCCCTGACCGTCCCCGCCAAAGGCACAATGAGCAGGGTTTTTTCCGGCCACATAGACAGCGCAAGGGTTTCCAGGGTAGCCGCCGTGCTTGAAAAACACCTGGGCCTAAGACTCTCCGATCAGGATCTTTACGTAAATGTGGCCGGCGGCATACGCATCAACGAAGTGGGCGTGGAACTGGCCCTGGCCTGCGTTCTCTACTCCGCAAGAACAGGCATCCCACTCCCGGCAAAAACCGCCATAGCCGGTGAACTTTCCCTGGCGGGTGAAGTCAGGCCCATACGACGCCTGACCGCCAGGGTCAGAACCGCCAGGAACCTCGGATTCACCGCTTTTTTGGGTCCGCCAGCCCTTAACGAAGAGGCTTCCGAAGAAAATCCGGCCACTGAAGATCATCCGTCTTTTGACTTCCCGACCTCTCAAAACAAAGACTTCTCCTCTTTTCAGAACATCAAAGCGGTCATCAAAACCCTTTTTTCAATAAAGTAAAAAACGACAAAAAGTAAAACCTGTCTTGACTAAACTGAAAAAATATTGTATAATTATTTCGAATAGGAAAAATTTTTTTGGATTGTGTGTTTTTGGGCGGATCCGCTAAGGATACGCCGGTTTGTAAAAAGTTAGGGATTCTGCGATTCTCATTTATTGGTTTTAATAAATCCTTAATATTATTAATTTGCATCCCGTCTCTATTCTGGTAAGCAATATTATCAGGAGAGTTGGAGTCGTCTGCGTAATACGGACGTGAATATTTATATTTGGACAAAAGTCCATTAGACTTTTGTCCGCGCGAGCCCGGTCGCTTCAGGTGGAAAATACACCTGTTCCCGGGAGAAGGAATTTTTTCAATGGCTAAGAAACTGTATGTAGGTAACCTTTCCTACAATACCACTGAAGACGGCCTCCGCAACCTGTTCTCCGGGTTTGGCAGCGTAACATCAGCCAAGATCATTTTTGATCGTGAAACCGGTAATTCCAAGGGCTTCGGATTCATCGAGATGAGCACTGATGAAGAAGCCGCCGCAGCCATAACAGGCACAAACGGACGCGAATTAGAAGGCCGCCAGCTTCGGGTAAACGAAGCAATTGACAAACCCCGCAGGGAACGTGGTTCCGGCGGAGGATACAACAACTGGAATTAGCAACTAAAAGGGGCCGGTTTATTGCCGGCCCTTTTGCAACTTTGCCGAATCTACGATTAACGATTGGCATCGCACATACCACACCTTTCAAAGGTATGCTTAACAAAATTATTTAATTATTTAGTAAATAAACACTGCCGATTTACCGAAAGCACTCACGCAATAAGTATTTATGCTTACAGTATCGGCCCTAAAATGTTGGGCGGATTTTCCATAGGCCCCCCTATACCGAAATAAGTTCATCCACCAAGCCGAAAAATTGACGGATTAAATAATCTTACTCCCTTTTCAATTATTATAACAAAAAAACAGGGGAAAAGTTACAACCGCTTTATTGAATACCTTTTGGAGGCCCTAAAATCTCCGCCATCACCACCGCCTGTTTCATGGGCGAAAGGTGAGTCAAATATGAAAAGCCCTGCGGCGGCTCAGCCGAAGGGGTATTTGCTTTTTTCAGAGGCGGCGGCTTTGGAGCACTATCTTTTAGAGCGTTATCCATCGCAAGAAGCGGACTAGGACTATAAGCGTCCGCTCTGTTTTTTTGATTTATTACCGGCTTTGAAACACCTGAAGGCGCAAACTGCCTCTCATCTTCATCTTCATCATCCTCAAAATGAACAGGTATGGGCGGCTGCCTTTTGGGGGGCTCAGGTCTACGTTTAGCCTGAGCCTGCAAAACTATGCGGCCTATGAATATCGCCACCGGAATGAGGACAATGATTATATTGAAAAGGGAATCAAACATTGTTTCCTTTTGGACTACCCCCTATGGAGGAACGCATATCCGTGTCCGCCTGGATGTTCTTTAGCCGGTAGTAATCCATCACCCCCAGGTGCCCGTTTTTGAAGGCCTCGGCGATGGCAAGGGGAATTTGCGCTTCCGCCAGTACTACCTTGGCGCGGTTCTCCTGGACAAGGGCAAGCATTTCCTGCTCCTGGGCCTGGGCCGCGGCCCTGCGTTTCTCCGCCTCAGCCTGAAAGCGGCGCTTGTCCGCCTCGGCCTGTTCGGCCTGGAGTTTGGCCCCGATATTCTGCCCGACGTCAACATCGGCAATGTCGATGGAAAGAATTTCAAAGGCGGTTCCGGCATCCAGCCCCTTGTCCATGACCGTCTTGGATATGTTGTCGGGATTTTCCTGTACCGCTTTATAGCTCTCTGAAGACCCTATTGTAGTAACGATTCCTTCGCCAACCCTGGCGATAATGGTTTCCTCGGTGGCGCCGCCAACAAGCCGTTCAATATTGGAACGCACCGTCACCCTCGCTTTTACACATATCTGAATGCCGTCCTTGGCTACCGCGTCAATGGTGTGCTTCCCTTTGGACGGATCCGGGCAGTCAATGACCTTCGGATTGACGCTGGTCCGTACCGCTTCAAGAACGTCCCGTCCCGCCAGATCTATGGCCGCGGCCCGCTGGAAAGGCAAGGGGATGTTGGCCTTGTTGGCCGCAACCATGGCGCGGCTCACTTTCAACACGTCACCTCTGGCCAGATAGTGGGTTTCCAGCATATCGGAAGAAATGTCGATTCCCGCTTTGGAAAGCATGATTCGGGAATCAACGATAACTCCGGCGTTTACATGCCTAAGCCACATACCTATAAGCCGTCCCATGCCTACATAGGCACCGGACAAAAGCGCCCTGAACCAAAGCCCGAAAAACCGGAAAAACAGGAATAAAAAACCCAGGGCCAATAAACCGACTACAATCGCTCCAAAAAAATACGGTATCATCTCTTACTCCTTTAAGATTAAGATCTTTTAATTAAACTCTTCTTACAATTATCCTGTTGCCCCGGACACGGGTTACTACTATACCTTTGCCGGCGTCGATAAATTCATTGTCAGCTTCAACACTGTAAACCTTGTCATTGATCACTGCCTTCCCCGCGGGCCGCAGGATCGAATCAGCGACGCCGATTTTACCAACCAAAACGGCCAGGTTTTCTTCGTCCTCCATGGGAATAAGCTCCTTGCCCGCTGGTGAATCCGGATCCGGCCCGCCGGCTGTTCCGGTAATTTGCGCCTTTAGCATGATCTTATCGAACATCTTAATTCGCGGGCCAAGAAGGGCAATTATTGCAATCCCGGTAATGGCCGCCAGAAGGCCGATAAAAACCACAAGGGCGTTTCTGCCAAAAAGCGCCCACTCCCAGTCAAAACGCGGAATTACAAAATCCTGCATAGACAGCACCAGGGAAAGGCCAATACAGATAAAACCTGAAATGCCAACTACACCAAAACCTGGAATTACAAAGATTTCCACCGCCAAAAGCCCCAGCCCCCCCAGTAAAAGAATAATCTCCAGAGAGCCGACACGACCCAAGAGTGCGCTGGTACCAAAAACTATAAGAAAGGAAATGACCGCCGTAATGCCGGGAATGCCAAAACCCGGCGTTTGGATCTCCAAAAAGATCATAACAAGAGCAAGAAGGATGAGTATGGTCTGTACCGGGGCCGAGGTAAGAAAGGAAATTATGAAATCCGCTCCGCTGGGATTGGATTCGACAATATCTCCCCTGAAATTAATTGCCGAAAGAAGATTTTCCCGGCTTTCAACAAGGCCTGATGCAAGGCCGTAACGCAGGGCCTCCCCTGCTGATAAAGAAAGAAGCTTTCCCACAGGCGAAATGATCCCAACGCGCTCTATGCTTGATACGCCTTCTTTTTCCAGGCGCTCCAGTTCCGTCAAAGTAAGGGCCCTGGTCTGGCCGTCCACGGTAACATCCCAGAGTTCCACATCATAATCCACCATAGCCAGGGCAAGCCCTACCGGATACCCGTTTCTTTCCGCAAGGGCCGCCATTTGCGAGCGGACTGCCGCTACTGACTTTTCCCCCGCGCCCTCCATTTCACCCCCGGCTCCTTGTACTACCGGAGCGGCCGCCCCCATTGAAGTTCCCGGGGCCATGAAAATATTCTGACAGGAAAAAGCAATGAGCGCCCCTGCTGACCAGCTCACACCCATGGAGTTTTCACTGTTGTTTACCCAGGCAATCGTGCGGGCGTTTTTTACGGACATTATAAACGATGTAATTTGCAGGGCCGAATCAACCCGGCCGCCGAAGGTATCAATCTCAAAAATAAGGCAATCCGCGCCCTCTGCAAGCGCCTTGCGGGCTTCCCGCCGCACAAAAGCCGTCAGCGAGGGTTCAATATCCCCCTGAATGGGAATGATCCAGGCTTTACCCTTTCCGTTCTGGGCATCAATCCGGGCAGGAAATAAAATAAAAGCAAGACCAATAAGAAGGAGTAAACCGCAGAAACGACATTTTTTACTCATATTTAATTATAGCAGGCTTTCCCTGTATTGGGAAGGCTAAAGAGCAATTGACAAAAATGATTAGAATGATTAGAATGATTAGAATGATTAGCAAGAGTAGGAGAAAGAAATGGCAATAGACATAAACAGGATAGAAGCGGGAGAAAGTCTCACCACCGAGTTCAAGAGGGAATATACCGAAGAAATCAAAAAAACTATCGTTGCTTTCGCAAATACTGCAGGAGGAACACTTTACATCGGTATTAATGACGACAAGTCGATTGCCGGCGTGAAAAACCCGGACGATACCATGCTTCAGATTACCAATGCGGTTCGTTCTTCCATCAAGCCAGACGTTACTTTGTTTGTAGATTACAAGACAGAGAAATTAGGAAAAGCCGCTATCATAGCCATAAATGTTCAAAGGGGAACAGCCTGTCCATATTATCTGGCCGGTAAAGGTATCCGCCCCGAAGGCGTCTATGTCCGTCAGGGGGCCTCGTCAGTTCCGGCCAGTGAGACAGCCATACTCAACATGATAAAAGAAACAGATGGAGAAAAGTACGAGGAAATGCGGTCGCTTAACCAGGATTTAACCTTCACCACGACAGAACAGTTTTTTAAAGTGGGTGATGTTCCTTTTGGCCTTAATCAGCAAAAGACACTCCATTTACAAACCAATGACGGCGTATACACCAATTTGGGGTTTTTGCTATCCGACCAGTCCGTACACACAATTAAACTGGCTGTATTTGAAGGAATTGAAAAAGAAGTATTCAAAGATCGGCGGGAATTCTCCGGTTCCCTGCTTAAGCAACTGGAAGATGCCTATACCTTTCTGGATATGTACAACCACAACCATGGGGAGGTTAAAGGCCTTTACAGGGAGGACAGGCGGGACTACCCGGAAGAAGCCCTGCGGGAAGCTTTGCTTAACGCGCTGGTTCATCGGGATTATGCCTTTTCAAGCAGCACTTTAATCAGTATTTTTGAAAACCGAATTGAGTTCGTTTCTGTCGGCGGCCTGCTAAAAGGTATTTCTCTTGATGATATAATGCTGGGTCTTTCGGCGCCCAGAAATATAAATCTTGCAAATGTGTTTTACCGGCTTCACTTAATAGAAGCCTATGGCACGGGCATCCAGAAAATTATCCGGAGCTATGCCCATTGCGAAATAATGCCGGAATTGCAGGCCACCGGGAACGCGTTTAAGATTACCCTGCCAAACAGAAACGTAAGCAGCCACTATGCACACGTCAATAACCCTTTCTTGACCGTTAACGAAGAAAAAGTAATCTACTTATTTGATAATCAGGAAGAAATTGTCAGAAAGGATGTAGAGACTGCCCTGGATGTCTCGCAGGCTATGGCGGTAAGGATCCTGCGCAGTTTAACTGACAAACAGACTATCAGGGCCGTCGGGGGTGGGAAGAAAACCCGATATGTAAAATTATGACATTTGTCATTTTTCCATAGTTTTTCAAAGCATTTTCCATCCCAGGGCAGTAATGGGGTAACATGGAGGCTTTTATGAACAATCTAAACAGTGTCCTTATTGAGGGCAACATGGTTCGGGATCCCCTGATCCGTTCGACACCAAAAGGTACGCAGGTATGCAATTTTTCAATTGCGTCTAACCGCTTCTTCCGGCAGGAATCCAACCTGGAAAAGGAAACTGGTTTCTTTGAGGTTGAAGCCTGGGGGAAACTTGCCAGCGCTTGCAGTGCCCAGGGGCGAAAAGGCCGTGGCGTCAGGGTAGTGGGCCGGTTAAAACAGGATCGCTGGACCGGAAGCGACGGGAAAAGCCACAACAAGGTAGCCATTGTGGCGGAACATGTGGAGTACCGTTCTGACTTCAAGAAATCCGATGAGACTGTTTCCGAGTCGGACAGCCTGGCCGACGCCGCTTACTTTAACGAGGTTTTTGATCCGAACGGAGAGTATGGGGCTGTCTCCAGCCAAAACGAAGAGAAGGTTGAGGCTGAAGAATTACAGGCGGTTTCTTTCTAAGGGGGTGTTTAACCACGAAGCGCAAAAGAACAACGAAACTACGGACTAATAGTTCTTCGGCGTCTTCGTGGTTACAAAAAAAACGTTTTTTGTATATTATTTCCCTATAATGGAATTGAATGCCGAATTTATTGGACAACTCAAAGCAAACGAAGTAGAGCTTATGAAGCGTATTGCGGAAGGGCTCAACATCAAAACGGGACAGGTATCGTCGGTCGTAGGTCTCATTGCCGATGGAAGCACCGTACCTTTTATCGCCAGGTACCGGAAAGAAGTAACAGGCAGTCTTGACGAGGTTCAGGTCAGGGACATCGATCATCTTTTTAAAAGCGGGATGAACCTTGAGGCCAGGCGCATTGAAATTATCCGGCTGATTTTTGAACAGGGAAAACTTACCGAAGCTTTGTACGAAAACATTACAAAGGCGGCTTCCCTTGCGGAGCTGGAAGATATTTACGCCCCTTACAAGAAAAAGAAAAAAACAAGGGGAATGCTTGCCGCGGAAAAAGGCCTGGGACCGTTGGCGGAAGCCATGAAGGCTCTGGAAGCCCCCGCCCTGCTGACCCTGGCGGCGGAGTTCATAGTCCCCGAAGGCGATCCCAGGATCGCGGAACGTCCGGAACTGGCAGTCGCCACGGCAGAAGACGCTTTGCAGGGGGCAATGGACATTATCGCCGAGGAAGTAAGCCAGGAAAGCGGAAACCGCAGCACGGTAAAGAGCTTTTACCTTGCCGATGGGAAAATTATTGTCAAAGCTTCCGGAAAGAGCGGCAAGGGCGATGAAGAGGCAAAAAAAACTTCTACCTACCAGATGTACTGGGACTATACGGAACCTCTATCGCAAATCAAGCCTCACCGTATCTTCGCGATTAACCGCGGCGAAAGGGAAGAAGCGCTTTCCATCACTTTTGATGTCGATGAAAACACCGCTGTGGAGATGCTCTGCAAAAAATACATCATTCACAACGATTATCACAGGACGGCCATTGAGGACGGCTTAAAGAGGCTTCTCTCCCCCGCGGTGATCCGCGAGCTCCGGGGCGATCAAAGCGACACAGCGGATGACCACGGCATATCTGTATTCGGTCAGAACCTGAAAAACCTGCTTATGCAGCAGCCCATCAAGGGAACAAGGGTAATGGGCATTGATCCGGGCATACGCACCGGAACCAAATGCGCTTTTTTGAATGACACCGGGAAGTACCTTGGCAGTATCGTCTTCCATAATCACAAGGTGGAAGAGGCGAAAAAACTTATTCTTGAAGGGGTAAAAAAATACGACATCCAGCTCATCGCCGTGGGAAACGGGACCGGAAGCAGGGAAGTGCAGGAAATCGTATCCGCGGTTATAGCGGAAAACGGCCTGGAAGTTCTTTACACGGTTGTAGACGAAGACGGGGCGTCGGTGTACTCGGCAAGCGATATCGCGAGGGAGGAATTCCCTCAACTGGACCTTACAATCCGCGGGGCAATTTCCATTGGCCGCAGATTACAAGACCCGCTCGCGGAACTGGTTAAAATAGACCCAAAGTCCATAGGTGTAGGCCTTTACCAGCACGACGTAAACCAAAGAAAGCTTTCCGACACCCTGGACGAGGTTGTTTCATCAGTTGTGAACAACGTAGGAGTGAACCTTAACACCGCCAGTACTTCGCTTTTAAAATACGTTTCCGGAATCAACAGCTCCCTGGCAAAAAAGATAGTAAAGTACCGGGAAGAAAAAGGAAAAATCGGAAGCAGGGAAGAGCTTCTTTCAGTCCCCGGCATGGGCCCCAAAAGTTTTGAACAGGCCGCAGGGTTCCTGAAAATTCCCGAAAGTGGCGAGGCCCTGGACAATACCTGGGTACACCCTGAAAATTACAAACTAGCAAGGGACATACAGACCATTACGGTTACCGGCAGCCTTTCCGCCGAAGCCGCGGCCAGGATCAAAAAGCAGTACCAGATCGGGGACGCTACCATCAACGACATTATCGAAGAGCTAAAAAAACCCAACCGTGACCCCAGAGACGGTTACCCCAAACCGGTAATGCAGAAAGAGGTTATTACGTTCGAAGATCTGAAAGAGGGGATGACCGTTACAGGCAAGATAAAAAACGTAGTTGATTTTGGCGCTTTTGTTGACCTCGGAATAAAAGAGAGCGCCCTGGTACACAAATCAGAGCTAAGCGATCACTTCGTTAAAAACCCGATGGATTTAATCAAGGTGGGAGATGTTCTGGAATTCCGCATCATCAGCCTTGACCGTGAAAGACGCCGCATCGGCCTTAGCCGCAAAAGCGGGAATGCGGTGGTTTCAGCCACGGTAAATAAAGCGCCAAAGGCGCCTGCCGCAAAAAACCCAGCTGCGCCAAAACCGCGAAAAGATGATGACGGATCAATGTACAATCCCTTTGCCGAAGCTTTTAAAAAAATGCGGGAGAAGTAAAAGAGGGCGCTATTTGATATTTAACAGCAGCTTAACCATGTAGAGCTCCATAAAGAGGAGCAGGGAATCCCTGGCGCTTATGGAAGAGAGCGCCGTATTGTATATTACTGTATCATAGGCCATTTGATTTAGCGCATCCCTGGTCGGCTCGAAGTGTTTATCCACCTTGAGGCGGCGGCGCAGCTGATTTTTTGCCAGAAATTTTACATCGTTTATCAGACTTTCTCTGGCCTGCCTGTCGAGAAGCCTGCTCCAACGGGCTCCGAGTTCTTCAAGATAACCATCAACGGTATACCCGGGCGGAACAATATCAAATTCAAGTCCCTCCGCGGCCGTCCTGATTTCTCTCGCATGATCTTTTCCCTCCACAATTACCTGTTCACTGGCGGAGACTGGCTGTTTGACCGCTTTCTCCTCTTTTTTAAATAGTTTCTTAAAGAATCCAATCAAGCCGGGGATAATTGGCAGGGAAAACCAGAAAGGAAGCGCAAGCTTTACTTCCTGTAACATGGCTTTTCTACGGATAAGAAACACGGAAGAATAAGGAAGAAGTTTCCCCCCATATATAATCCTCATGACAGCCGGGATACCATTCTCTTTTTGATCCATCTCATGGTATATCAAAAGGAATTTTGGATCAGACAGCAGCGACATGAGTTCAGGGCAGAATTTCTCGGCAGTTTTCGCAAGGAGTTTCTCAAACTCACCGTCATCTGTCATTGCTGAATCAGTTTCAAAATCTGAAATCAATCTGCTCCACTGTTTGGCAATTGCCCTTTTAACCAGAATTTTCCCGTCATGAAGGAACCGGGCGCAAAGAGGCATCATTTTTTCTTTTAGCAAAAAGTACTGTTCGTCGCTGGTATTAATTTTGATAACAAGTAAAGCCGGAAGTTCATCATCCTTCTTTTCGGTAATTTGTCTTTTTATCCATTCGGAAAGTTCATCGGAGGTATACTGACCCAAAAGAAGTCCTCCACTGGGACCTGAAAATTTAAGGATCTGATCCATTGTGTACAGATAGGGCGCTTTGGCCAGCTGGCTTTCAAGATTTTTAAAAGCCATTTCCACTTCCTTCCGTTTCGTTGCTACGGATCTGAAATAGCCGTTAATAACCTCGATGATATAAACCGACTGATACGCCGTAATATCCGCCGCCAGCTTTTCTTTCTTCTTTTTTATGTCACTCTTTATTAAGGCGCATAGATGAGTCCAGAAAACAGAAATAAGTTCCCCGCTCTTAACAATTACCCTGTATTGATCCATTGGTATGGTCAAAAGTTGCTCTAACAGATCCCTTAAATACGCTTCTTTACCCTGAAGCTGCGCGCTAAGCTTATGGTAAATGTATTCTTTGCTTTCGTACCGATGGATATAATTCCGGACTTTAAGAAGCGCTATTTCCGTAATGCGCTGCGGAAACATATCCGACAGTAAAAGGGCAAAGCCAAAATTATCAGGAAAACCTATTTTAAAAACCGGGGTGTCTATTTTATCGGGTTCTGCCAAAACGGAAAGAAGATCGTAATCGGAATTCAGATGCTTTATCTGTTTCTCAGGAAGAGTGATCCTTAAGGATTCCTCGTTTGGGAATGGAAGCTCCGCATCTTCGTCAGCAAGCGCGTATGCCGCACGGATCTTTTCAGGATAATAAGATGATATGTAAATCTGGCCGCTTTCAGAATTCGAAAGAAGTTCGCACTTCCCCCCTTCCACAAGCAAGGACATTTCCGACCAGAATTTTGTTGCGGCGTCCTTGGTCCATTTATGCCAGGCCGGGTAATCCCTGGAGAATTTTTTGGCGGCTTTTCCCAAATAATCCAGAAAGCCGCCTATATCAATATACGGAGAATTGTATTTGTTTGCGTATGCTACTAATATTGTATATAGATCTGTCCCCTCGACCATGCTCAATTATCTACAGATTAGTTGTGGGTAGCAATAGGAAGTCCGCATTGAACCAAAAAAAAATAATAGGCATCACAGGAAACTACTGTGCTGGTAAAAATCACGTAGCGTCCATTTTGGAACGGCGTTTCATCCCGGTTCTTGATGTTGATAAGCTGGGGCACAAGGCCATTGAGACTGAAAAAGAGCGGCTTCTGGAACGTTTCGGCGATGATATCCTGGGTCAGGACGGGTTTATCGATCGTAAGCGGCTGGGAAATAAAGTTTTTGGCAGGCAAAAAGAACTACAGGCCCTGGAGGAAATAATCCACCCTGTTGTAAACCGGGATACTCTTGCATGGATCAATACACGGCCGGAAACGGTCTGCGTTATAAACGCGGCGCTGCTCCACCGTTCGTCGGCTTTTGATATGCTGGACGCGGTAATTATTGTCGAAGCCCCCTTTTTTGTCAGGCTGCTTAGAGCCAGAAAGCGGGATCGTCTGCCGTGGACAGCCCTCTTAAAGCGTTTCAAAAGCCAAAAAAATTTCAAAGCTCAACTTTTTAAGAAAATAGCCGATATATACAAAGTGGAGAACTCCGCTTTTTTCAGTTTTAACATGGAATCTGCGGAAAAGAAGCTGAACAAGCGTATCAATGAAATTCTTTCGATTGTGAAGTGAAGGGATAACCTGGGTGTAAACATGGAAAAGAAAAAGTTACTTTTGGTGGCGATATCAGTAGGGATATTTCTCGCGTTAACCATAGGGGCGGCCATTTTAGTCTTTTCCCCAAAAGACGCTTCCGCAGTTTCAAATGCGGTTTCCAGGCCTGCTCAAACGGGTAATACCGGCAACACTGCGCCTTCGTCTCCCGTTTCCGGTTCGTCATTGAACCAGGATTTAAACCCGCAGCCTTCTTCACTGGACCCGGTGGATCTGGTACGGCAGCCAAATAATGTTCCCGGTCTCAATCAAGCTCCGGAAGGGACAGCCCGGCAAGGCCAGGATTTTTACATCAACGGAAATAACGGGGGAACCGGCAGAATTACGGACACCTCAATAAGCGTACCTAAACCCACTAGGGCGGCTGTCCCTGACGCGCCCACGGCCGGCAAAGCCGCGCCCACCACGGCTGAAAAGGCCGCATCCACCACTCCGGTTGTGAAATCCACGCCTGCCACTACGGCCCAAACCGCTCCCAAACCTGCATCCACTGCCACTCCTGCCGCTGTAACCGCTCCTGCCAGTACAACCGCTCCCGCCGCTAAAGCCACGCCCGCGGCTGTAGCCGCTCCTGCCACTACAGCCGCGCAAACACAGGCAAAGCCCGCATCAACGCAAACTAAAGTATACAATGATTACTGGGTCCAGACCGGCGCGTTCTCAACCGTTGCCAGGGCCGAAAATGTTAAAAACACTCTTTCATCAAAGGGAATCACCTCGATTATTGAAAACCGCGAGGTTGACGGCAAAACAGTTTTCAGGGTAAGGGTTGGCCCCTACACTTCCCAAAACGAAGCCAATTACTGGCTTTCACTTATTAAGTCGATAAACGGTTTTGAAGACAGCCAGGTAAGACAGAGTCAATCCCTGCGCTAAAGGCTTTTACTCAACCTTTGCTGGGGGGACTCCGGCGTACTATGAATTCTCCATTTGCGGAGCCGGGGATTTCTGTCTCGTTGGTCTTTGACGCCATGGAGTGAAAGTAAGCCTGGACGCGAAATGGTTTTTCCCCGGGGCCCGGCTCAAGGCGGGCCCATGAGCCAGAAGAATCCAAAAGCCAGGCCTGGGTATTATCCTTAAAGTAAGAAGAAAGGACGTTAATTATGGTTTTTCGCAGATCATCCGATGGAACCGGAAACATAAGTTCCACCCGGCGTTCAAGGTTGCGGGTCATCATATCCGCGCTGGCAAGGTACAGTTCTTCGGCTCCTCCGTTGGAGAAATAGTAAATCCTGGAATGTTCAAGATAATGGTCAATGATGCTGATAACGCGGATATTTTCCGACAAGCCCTTGACACCGGGAACGAGCGTGCAAATTCCCCTTACACTGAGAAACACCTTTACCCCGGCCTGGGAGGCGGCGTAAAGGGCTTTGATAATATCCGGATCCGCCAAAGCGTTCATCTTTGCCATGATCCTGCCGGGCGCTTCGGTATTGGAACGGCTCATCTCGCGGGTTATAAGTTCCAGAAGCTTGCGCTTTAAGGCGACAGGGGCGATTACCAGCCTTTTCATGGCCTGTACCGCCGAATAGCCTGTGATCATGTTAAAGAGGAGTCCCGCGTCAAAGGCGATATCTTCTCTTGCGGTAAAAAGGGAAATGTCCTCGTAGAGCTTTGCGGTTTTATCGTTGTAATTTCCCGTGGAAAGGTGTACGTAGCGTTTTATGCGGTTATATTCCCTGCGCATTACCAGCGTTATTTTCGCGTGAATCTTGAGCCGCGCCAAACCGTACACCACGATAACGCCTGCTTTTTCCAGCCTGTTGGCCCAGGAAATATTCCTGCCCTCGTCAAACCTTGCCTTGAGTTCCACGACCGCCGTAACATGCTTGCCCGCAAGGCTCGCCTGCTCCAAAGCCCTGATAATGGGAGAATCGCCTGAGGTTCTGTAAAGCGCCGTTTTGATAGCCGCAACAGCGGGATCGGTAGCGGCGTCCTGAAAAAACCTCACAACCGGATCAAACGATTGATAGGGCAGATGCAAAAGTATGTCTCCCTGGCTTATGCGATCCCAAAGACTCTGATCCTCTGAAAAAGCCGGATGCGAAAATATTTTCCAGGGCTTTTCCCTTAGATGATCATGACCCCGGATACAATCGTAAATCCTCTTTAAAAAGAGGGGGCCTTTAAGCTCAAAGAGATCGTCGTCCGTCAGCGAGAGCCTGCCGGCCAAACAGTCACGGATTTTTACGCTTCCCGGTGAATAAACCATCCGTACAGCCATTGAACGCTCCCGGCCTTCGAGTACTTCTTCCATCGCTTCGATAAAATCCTCGTCTCGCCGTTCGTCCACGGAAAAATCCGCGTCGCGATTAACTTTAAAAACGAGGCTCTCTGTCACCTTGTAGCCGGTGTAAAGGTAATGCCCCCAAGTCTCTATCATGTCTTCAATAAGGGCCCAACAGGTCTGCCCCATCTCATCATCTCCATGGTCTTCCCTTTCCCCCGGAAGGAAAATAATCCGCTCCGGCGCCTGGGGAATGCGAATTATGGAAATGTAATCCTTTGGGGGCTCTTCATCCGAGGCATTTTCCGCTTTCAGTAAAAAACCGGCGTAAAGGGAATTGTTCTCAATTGAAGGCAGGTCTTCGTTCTCCTCAACCCGCAGAGGTGTTAAAAGGGGAAAGACTTCCCGTGCAAAAAAGGATTCCAGATAATCCCGCTGCGAAGATGTCCATTCTTTTGGACGCCTGAGAGTTAAGCCGCCTTTGGCAAGGCTGGGAAGGACTTCATTCAACAGCGCGTCATACTGGCGGCTTATAATCGAACGGACTTTCTGATTAATCCTTTCAAGCAGCTCAGACGGGCGAAGGGCCTGGGGGTCGGTGTTTTCTCCTGAACGCTTTATTGCCGCCACCCTGACCATAAAAAACTCATCGAAATTGGATGAAACTATGGAAAGGTACCTGAAACGCTCAAGCGGGGGCAGGTCTTTTCTTAGCCCTTCGCCCAGCACACGCTCGTTGAAATCTATCCAGGACAGCTCGCGGTTAAAAAAAGCGGGGGAAGAAATATTTCCGGACTCATCGTTGTTTATAATTTTATCGCTCATCAATTTATCACTACTTTATAACCAAACACATCCTGAAACAAACCGCTTTTTTCTTCCAGCCCCATAAGTTCCATGGAAAGATCGAGTACCGGGTCGATATAAAGCGCCAGAATCTCGCCTTTCTTTTCTATCGCTTTTAGCTTTACCTGCTGGGAATGTCCCCTGTCCAGCGCGTCCGCAACCCTGAGTATTGAAACCATTTTCAGCACAAGGATGCGTTCTTCCCTCTGAAGCGCGATATATTCAATGTCTGTTGAAGACGGCGGAACCCCGCGGTGATAGCGAATAACGTTGCCGATTATGTCGAGCTCTTCGCGTCTTAAGCCGAAGATCTCGGAATTGGCAATGATGTACTGACCATGCAAATGATGGGCTGCGGCTTTGATATACATTCCTATATCGTGAACCATTGCCGCTATTTCCAGCAGCATCCGTTCCCGCTTGTTCATACCGTGTTCCCGGATCAACGCATCAAACAAAGACATACACAGCGAAGCCACATGGCGGCAATGAGATTCGTCAATATGGTACTTTCTGCCAAGGTTTACGGCAGAGGCGAAGATCTGCGAAAAGAAATCTTCCTGCAGGGCCGGATCAACACCCTGGGCAAGATCAATCAATAGCCCTTCTCTGATGGAAATTCTGGGAACAATCACTTGGGCAGAGCCTGTTCTGTCCAAAAGGAGTTTATTTATCGTTATGCCCGGAATAAAAGTTTTAGCCTCCCAAAAGGGCATCTGGAGCTGTTCCATACATTCTTCGTCCGTATAATCCTGAACCTTCTTTACAAATTCGGCAAAAGCGTTCCTTTCAATGATCCAGCAGTTTTCGTTAAGCGCCTTTCCCACATGGTCGGCCGCAATGCTGGCGTCGGATCCGGCAATTACAAAGGTACGCACATGGGCAAGATCAAGCTCGGAAGAAAGAAAGCCGGACGTATTTCTGATGTGTTCGCTTATGTAGCGCTCCTGCCCCTGGGGAGTCCCAATCCTGGCGGCATGATCTATGAGCAAGGTTCCAAGCCTAAGGCTGTGGGCCGCTACCATCTGTCCCCGCCTTAAAAGCATGATCTCGGTTGAACCGCCGCCAATTTCAAGGATCATGGAATTTGCCCGCCAAAAAAGCGGCCAGTCGTTTTTGAGGGCAAAACGCACCGCCAGGTACATCAGGCGGTTTTCTTCAGTGCCGTCTACGATGGCAAGCGTTAACCCGGTTTCCTGCTTTACCCTGTCCACAAAAATATCGCGGTTTCTGGCGACCCTCAGGGCGCTTGTTGCTATTGCGTGAATGTCCGAATCATCAATAAGCCAGCCGCGTAGGAACTCCCTGAAATTTTTCAGCATCGAGATACATTCCATAAAGGACTCGCGTGAAACCTGCCCTCTTGTAAACACGTCCCGGCCCAAAGCGACCGGTTTGCTCGCCCTGTCTACAGCCTGCCAGCGGCCATCGGGAAAAATTTCAGCTACCAATAATCTGATCCCCGTGGAGCCGATTTCCAGCACCGCGACCAGACGGTTTTTTGTTTCCATTTTATCTATAACTTGTCAATCAGCATTGAACACTTGCCCGAGGGAATAGGCAGGGTCTTTTTCTTTTTCCCCAAAATATTAATCGTAAAATAATACAGCTTCTCGCTTTCCATATGTATTTCCCAACCCCGTCCGCTTTTGTTAGAGAGGATTGTAATCATATTTTTTTTAAGCGAAAGATTTTCTATCCCCATAATTTCCAAATTCGGGATGATCCAGTCAACGGTCTTTCTCGGCAGGGATATTAAAAGCCCGATAATATTTTCTATGGTAAGGCAGATGGTAGAAAGAGCGGCGTAGGTAAGGTATTGGGGCCGGGGGAAATCCGTTCTCCCCGGCCATTGCGCAGGTCCTTCTTTCATGGGAAGGTAAGCCTCCCAGAGCCTGTCTTTGTGATGGTTCCCGTCGGTACTCATTGAATCCAGCACAAAGTAAAGGTGCCTGATAGCGCTGTCCCTTGAGAGATCCCAGCGCTGGTACCTTTCAAGGCCTTTTATCACCATAAAAGTAAGGTGAGGAAAAACAGAGCCCCTGTAGCCATTACCGTTTTCATCAAAAGTTTTTTCGCTTATTGCCACGCATGGAAAGGGATGGGGAGCCCCGAAATATTTGGGATCCGAAAGCCTGCTTATGATCCTCTCGGCCTTGTCGTCGTTGGGAATTTCCGCGAGCAGGGGCCAATACCCAGCCAATGTTTTTACCGGAAGGCGTTTTTCGCTCCTGTCAATGTCATGGTAAAAACCGTCTTCATTGTCCCACATAAGGGCGTTAATCCTGGTCTTTAGGGCGAAGTACTGTTTTTTGTATTGGAAGCTGGATTCCTTTTCGTTAAGAATATCGGTCATTGCGGAAAGATAAAGGACATTTATCGCCATAATGGAGTTAAAGTCCAGAGGATAGGCCGCTTTTTCCCTGGGCGCGTTGGGCATACCTGTAGCGCTCAGCGGTACGCGGTAAAGGCCGTTGGACTGCTTAAAGACCGAATCAATCCATTCGTTGTATTTGTGCAGAATGGGAATAACATCCTTTACCCGTTTTTTGTTTCCGGATTTATGGTAGAGGTTGAATTCCGCCCATGCAAACAACGGAAGCCCAAGGCCTTCGGGGTTGTCATCTTCAACTACGGGAAGGCCGGTCTCGATATTATAAGCGGAGCGTATGGCCCCGTTGGGTTCCTGGCGCTGATAAAAGAGATCGAGGGTCGGGCTGGCCTGGTAAATCCGGTTGGAATAAACCAAAAAAAAGGAAGAAAAAATGGCGTCCGCCTGCTGAATTACGGGGCTTCCCGGATAAGAAAAGAATTTCCCTTCAATAACGCTTTTTTCACTGCCTGTATTCCAAAAATCCTGTATCCAGGCCCAGGTTTTGTCGTAAATATCAACAAAATCCTGGTCATAAAAGTGAATTTTGGGGAAATCTCGTCTGTTCACAAATGCTCCTTAGTGTATTCTTTTCAATTTACCTCAGTTAGGGCGAAAAGTCAAATTTTTGTGTTGAAAAACTCAAATTTCATATAAAGCGTATAGCCAGGTTTCTCGCATAACACCTTATTGTTGGATAAAACCTATCACGGGGGACGATTACTTGAAATCCTTAATAAACATGGATTAGATTTATGCCATGAAACAAACAGTAACTATTGAAATTACTGATGATTCCGTCTTGCAATTATTACAGAGTCGGCCTCAATGAGCCTAATGTTGAGAAAATGCTAATACTGCGGTACTTATGTGATATCACCAGTTTTTAAGTGTGTCAGTTATAATACTTGATGCCTGTTGCTCCAACTGCTTACAGGTTGTCAACGCGTCGGCAACCTGTATGCGTTTTTCTTTCGTCCACGCATCAAATGGATAGCCATTCTGCGCTAATGCAATAGTATCGTTGGGTAGCACAGCGCCCAGCGCAGATACCATACCTGCAAAAAGTTCAGATGCATCACGCATTTTCAGCGCATTTCTTGTAGATAAGCATTGTGATTTATCAGCCCAAAATGAGTATGCGGCACGGCGCGTGTCGATTAGACGAGCTAAGAGGATGACGCAGTTTCCAGTCGAGCCATATTGTGTGATGCCAGCGAAAGCGGCGTCATCAAGACGCAGACCGTTTATCAGTATATCGTAGGCGTCTAAACCAAAAACATAACGACCGTCGTACATAGGTTCAGCTGTATAAAGATATTGGGCGATCTCTAACGATTTTTTTAATGATTCGTCCAACGGAGCAGGCGTTGTGCGACTCTTTAAAAAGTATATCAGTCTTGGGTCGGTTCCAGGATAGCAGTCAGCCAAAAAATAATTGTTATTGGTGAAAATGTCTTTTTCATCAGGTTTCAAATAATCAAAATAGCTTCGCCCATAAAATTGACCTTCACCTGTGTAACCGCAGAGTACACCCCATTCCATCTCAACTCTCGGCTGAATCAACATGACCGGCATCCCGTGACTTATTGACTCTCTAACCTTGCAATCCCTATCTTCAGGAGAGAAATGGCTACTCTCAATGCCGACCGCTCGCTCAATGGTAATGTCCGGCTTTAACGCAATCTGGGGCATAGTAGCCGACGGGCACCAATCCGATGTCATAGAGAAATAATAACAAACGCCCGAAAACCCCATAATTTCCGCGTAAGTGACATTTACGCCAATCGCATCCAACAACAGTTTTACCGCGCCCGCCCAAGTACAATCATGCGATTGACCCCACCCCAATGGCGGGAGACCGTCGATATAGTGGCCACCGAGGTGTGACTTAACCTGGTACGCTGTTGAAATCAAAAGCGAATCAATAGATACCCCCA
>Ga0268262_10000305_pt1 | contig 65799 bp, 48 predicted proteins | sample TergutNc150P3_FD_190354 | JGI IMG/M metagenome (GOLD analysis project Ga0268262, IMG submission 190354) | Nasutitermes corniger P3 segment gut microbial community from laboratory colony in Florida, USA - Nc150 P3 (SPAdes) (version 2) | ecosystem: Host-associated > Arthropoda: Insects >... | reverse complement strand
CTGAAGGGCAAATCCTCCACTCCCCAATTAATTTTCAGTTCAACTTTTTATTTAGTTCTATTTTTCTATATCCGACAAATTGAGGATTTGAAACTTTTTTACGGCCCGTAGAAGCCGAAAGGCTTCGTAGGGTAAACCGGCATGGATGCCGGTTTAGTAAAAAAGGCGGCCCGGAAGCTTGAGGCAGGAAGCCGAAAGCTGAAGGGCAAATCCTCCACTCCCCAATTAATTTTTTACTGTTTTTGAATGCCGTCGGCGGCCCATGATGTGATAACCCCAAGGCGTTTGCTTATGGCGGAATTTACGCTTATTTTTGAGGCAAAAAAATCTGAAATGTTTATCCCTGCAAAACCATAAATCAATATGCCTTCCTTAATGGGCTCAAAATAGAGAAGGGCGATAAAGTTGCCTTCTTTGATTACCGGGACAAAAAGATAACTTAAACTTTTATAATTTGTAAGAGTATAACAAAGACCGTTTTGAAACAATTTTACTTCCGCGCGGTAATATGAATTCCCGAAGTTTACATCTTTTAGCTTAAGAAAAACCGTTTCTTCCTGCGGGACGGATTGGGAAGGCGAAGGGTCCGGAATGGGATTTGTATTTTTTTCACTTGCAGTACGCGTTGCTTCTTCAAATAACGGAACTAATTGTTTTCTTGTAAATGAACTGTACAATTTTCCTTTTAAATCGCGGATTTTTCCGAGAGCGTTGTAAATATCAAGAAGGGTAATTTCTTCCGGTTTTCCAGGTATTATCGAAATTGATTCTACAAGATAGCCAGGATCCATATTAAGAACTTTATTTAGAATCACAGAGTCAATCCCAACAGCTGTATTATTGCCGCCTATTATGTCAAATCCTGTTTTTTTGGTATTGGTTTTTACAAAACCGGTTCCTTCGAAAATTTCAGAACGTTCATCGCGGCCAAGGTCGGGGAATATTTCGTTTAATGCGCGCAATTGGGCGCCGGTATAAAAAGCGCACGCTAAAAATAAAATCCAAACAATAATTAATTTTTTTATCATTTAATACGCGCCTTTCCCGAAAATTACAGTGTCAAATGTTTTTAATATTATCCAAAGATCCAGCCAAACTGACCAGCTTTGAAGATAATATGTATCGTAAGAAATACGTTCTTGATAATTAGTATCAGACCTTCCGGATACCTGCCAAAGGCCTGTAAGCCCGGGTTTAATTGAAAAAATTCGATCAAAATCGTCGCCGTATTTTTCTTTCTCATCATATACGATTGGGCGCGGACCGACAAGGCTCATCTCTCCTAAAAGAATATTAATAAGCTGAGGAAATTCGTCTAAACTAAAATGCCTTAATACTCTGCCGACTCCCGTTATTCTGGGATCATTTTTTAACTTGTGATTTTTTTCCCATTCTTCCCTGATTGAAGGATCCGATTCCAGTAATTCTTTAAGCAATTGTTCCGCATTTTTTTTCATGGTGCGGAATTTATACGCGTAAAAAGGATTCCCGTTTATTCCAAGTCTTTTGTGCTTGTACAAAACGGGTCCCGGAGAAGTGATTTTTATCAACAAAGCTATAAAAACAAGAAACGGCAGGATAATTATTCCGCCGATAAGAACAAATAAAATATCCATTATCCGTTTTATTAACAGATTAAAACTTAATTTAAGTTTATGGCTTGTTTCTATTCCTAAGATTCCCGAAAAGTCGCGTACAGACATCCATATACTGGACATATTAAAAAAATTAGGGATAAGGACATTATAACGGAACGCCGAGACGGATTTATTCAAAAGGTTTTTAAGTTTTACGGCGTCCAATTCCGGCATCGCCACTATCGCCATCTTTATATTATATCGATTAACGATCTCATGTCCTATGGAAGTATCGTGAATTACGGGAATATTCATGATTTCACTATCGGCGGATGAATTGTCAGAAGGCGCGGCATCCGGATAATTATCATCCAAAAAAAGAACGGGTATATAGCCTGTTCTTATGTTGTTCATAAGACATTCCGCGACAAATTTACCGGTACTGCCTGTTCCGTAAATAACCGCCGGTATGCCGCCAAGTTTTGTTTTATTTAAAAATATATGAGTCAGACTCCTCGCGCCAAGAAGAATTATCGTAGAAAAGAAACAACTTATTAAAAAAGCGGTGTTAATTGAATCCCAAACATGATTTTCAATAAAACGCGACATGGTAATTCCGCCGTAGGCAAATATAGAGCCTATGCATAATCTTTTCATTTCCTCTGCGGGAGCAAGGGATACGCCGGGGTATAAATTTGAAATTAAGAAAATTAAAATAAAGCCGGGAAGATAAGGCCAGTAAGTTATAAATGATTTAGCATTGATACTGCCGTAATGGTTGATAAATCCGTAGATTCTAACCCAAAAGAAACCCCATCCGAATGAAAGCATTACAGCGATTAAGTCCGACAGGACAAATACTGTCGCGGTAAGAGCGGAACTTGTTCGGCGGAATCTTAATCTGTACCAAGTGTCAAATTCGCTAAGAGTCATATAGCGGTTTTATCTCCGTTTCTTTTCTTCAATAACGCGGTATACGCGTTCAATAAACGCTTTTTTTGAAAATTGCTGTACATGATTATTAAACAATTCACGGTTGTTATATGTTACCTCATTTTGTTCAAAATAATCCATTGCTTTAATAAGGGATTCAGGCGTCTGCTCGTCAAAAAAAAGACCTGTTATATTTTCTTTTACGGTTTCTGCTGCGCCGCCGTCGCGGTAAGCGATTACAGGACAGCCTGCCGCATTGGCTTCTATGGGAACAAGCCCCAAATCCTCGATTCCGGGGTAGAGCAGAGCTTTTGCCTGAGAAAAAAGAACTCGGGCTTCTTCGTCTGTTACTCTTCCAATATAACGCACAAAGCCTTTTTTTTCATTCTTTTTTATTTCTTTCTTTTTCGCTCCCGCTCCGGCAACAACAAGCTTCCTTCCGGATTTATTACAGGCGTCTATCGCGATGTCGGCGCGTTTATAGTCTGTTATCTGCCCAAAGAACAGATAGAAATCTGACGGCTTTCTTTCAATATTAAGAAAAGGTTCTATGGGAGCGGGACCGTAGACCACTTCAGCCTCCCGGTTATAAATACGCCTTATTCTTTTTGCCACATAATTTGAATTTGTAATAAAGCGGTCTACCATATTGGCGGAAGTTATGTCCCATATCCTTAAAGAAGGAATCATGCGTTTCATAAAAAATTTTACAAAATGATTTGTTCTCTTAAAATATTCATGGTACATATCCCAAAGATAACGCATGGGACTGTGGCAATAACATATATGATACGCGTTTGGATTCGGAACGACTCCTTTTGCGGGCCCCGCTTCGCTTGATATTACAAGATCATATTGCTGAAGATCAAAATCAACAAGCGCGTTGGGCATAAGCGGCATATATAGCTGGTATAGTTTTTTTGCGAAAGGAAGGCGGTTTATTCGGGAAGTAAAAACTTTGTGGCTGTTTATCAAACTTGAAACGGCTTTGGGATTATACACGTGTGTATAAATATCGGCTTGCGGAAACATTTCAAGCAGGGCTTCAAGCATTTTCTCGCCGCCGCGCATATTAACAAGCCAATAATGTATGATTGCTACTTTCATAATAAATTATTTTTTCTCGATACGCGGAAGATTTTCTCCCTGCCATGTAATAATTATAGGTTTATCCGTGATATTGACAGACGTATTGACAGTTAATTGAGTATTTTGTCCTGTTGAAATATCGTGAAGCAAGGCGGAGGTTCCAAGAATAATTTCAATTTTTAGGCCGCTTTTTTTATCATTCCAAAGTACAAGGGTATTGTTACCCGAAATGCCGTTCATAAAACAAAAAGAAATTATATTTGACGGTATATTATCTCTCTGCGGTAAGTCAGGAACATAACGCGATCCCGGCAGGTAGCGAGCGCAAAGCTCAAATGCCCAAGAACCGGCTTTCCTTTCAAAATTCTTATGAGTTAACCCGAAATGATCTTCGGAATCTAAACTGGACTTTCCTTTTTCTATAGCGTCTTCCATTTCATACCATAAAAGCGCTCTTGCTCCCCTTGCTGCCGCTCCTGTAATGGTTTTTACAATAAATGAAGGGTATTTATTTAAGAATACTTTTGAAGGATACCACCCTCCTGTAGGATAACCCATCTCCGTTATCCATATAGGGCCCGAATAGTTAAAACCGGAAAGTATCTTTTTAAATTTATCGTAAACATTCATACAATCGGACGGATTAACAGCGTAAGGATGAAAAGCAAGAGCGTCCAGATTAGTAAAACTTCCGGCTTTTTGCATTTTTTTTATAAAACCCGAAGGACTGCGCCAAAAAACACCGCCTATAATATAAGCGTCCGGATCTGTTTCTCGTATTTTTTCCGCCGCAAGTTTTGTCATTTCGTAGAATTCTTTATCTGTACCGGACCAGAAAGTAATATTCGGCTCATTCCAAATACTCCAGACGTCAACTTTCCCTTTATAACGCCGTACTGTTTCTTCAACAAACCGTAAAAAGAGAGGCATTGAATCTTTTGTTATTCGGAATATTTTTTTCTTTTTGGGATTTGAAAAATCAGAGCCATACCCCAAAACCCCGACAATTTTTCTTCCCTGTTTCTTGTTATAATCAACAAATACATCGTAATTATTAAAATTATAAACGCCTATTTCAGTTTCAATTCTATGCCAATAGAAAGTACTTAGCACCCACTTACATTCCATTTCTTTTAATAATTGTTCTTCTATAGGGTTTGGGGTTCCTGCGGCATGGACTATACCGAGAAAATCTTCCGGTATATTAACTTGTCCGCCTGAAGGAAGCGGGGTAGAAGAACATGAAAACGCGGTTAAAACGTATAAAAAACAAAAAAAGAAAGTAAAAAAAGAAGTTTTTATCTTACAATTAGTTTTTTCGTTTTTCATTCCGTTACTACCTTCCAGTTTTGCGGATCAAAAATATTATTTTTTACAAACAACCATTTGTTTTTCGGTATGTTATAGGTGTATTTGTTGTGACGGTAAGTGCTTACAGCGCCTATAGTTGTAATTATTATACCGTCATTTTTATCGGAGTGTAAAGGAATTTTTGTAAACGGGTTTACAGGGTTATCTATTATTTTCTCCACGGCAAACAAAGGTACATCTCCGTTGGTCATAAAAATATCGGATGTTTTCAAGGTTTCCCGTGCATTAAAGTCTTTTACCATTAAGAGAGGGTTAAATCCCTGCAATTTGTTGGCGTTGGGCAGATTTATATTACCCGGATACTCTGTTGAACCTCTTCCATGATCTGAAACAAGAATTATACGGGTGTTATCGTATACGCCGTTTGTTTTTAAGTATTCAAACCACCTGCCAAGCAATAAGAATGAAGCGGTCATTAAATGAAAACGCCCGTCACCGGATAAAAGGCTTGTCCCTTTGTTTGTAACTATATTAACAGGGGTATAAGTAGGAGCCTGAAGCAAGGCGGAACCGTGGGTAAGATGCGAATAAATTTCCGTGTAAGTATCTCCTGTTTCCGAAAAAGCTGTGATTTTATCCAGAGAATCAAGAAACGCGTAATCATCTATGATAGTGTCTGTAATTTGTTCTTTTTTTTCATCATTTAAAACAAGCCACTTGCCGTCATCATAAATAAACAGACGTAAAAAAAGAGGCGCGCTCTTAAAAAAAGAAAAGCGTATTAAATTATTGTCCAATAATTTTGTAATATCAAAAACGGTGATGTCCTTGTTGTTTCGTAGCCATTGCATTGTGTACTTGCCGATTAGATTCTTTGCATTTATTTCAGGGTAATCTGCGAATATAGATAGATTAGACATTAAATAATTGTCAAAAGGGGGATCTGTTACGGTTACAGAATATCCGTTGTCTAAAAATATTTCGGGAAGCATAAGATACGCTTCTTTTTGTTTATCCAGAAGAGTTTCTTTACTGCGCTTATTTATTGCAACAGGAGTATATTCATAACCGCCGAAAACAGGCAGAGCGCCTATAAGAGTATGACTTGCAAAAGAGGCGCAATTCGGATAAAAATAAAAACCTTCTAAAATTGAATATAGTTCAGGTTTTTCACTGAATATATACGGAACAAAACCGCCTACTGCGGCGTCAATCATAATAACCAGTATATTTTTTCCTGTTTTTGAAAAAGTGTATTGAGGCAGAATGTTTTCAGATTTATTTTCTTCAGATAAGCGGAGTTTATTAACAATAGTAAAATTATTGTAAATTTTTATTATATTTAACAGATTAAATACGAATAAAGCTGATAGAGTAATAATTTGAAGTGAAAAGATAATTTTTTCTTTGTTTTTAACAAGCAATAAAAAAACAATGATTGTTATTACACAAATAATTAACGCATTTAAGATATATATTTTTGGAATAAGAGCAAAAGGTTTTGGTTCCGAAAGTATCATAGTAGGAGTAAGAAAACCGAAATTTTCAGTAATAAGAAAAATATCAATTATAGAAATAAATGAAAAAAATATCATTAAAAAAGAAAACACTCGGCGTATTTTCCCGGAGAAAAGATAATATATTACAAAGGGCCAAAATAAAAAAATACCCGCTGCCTGTTGAAATGTATGAAGTATAAACGGAAACGGCGTTGTACGAGAACCGACAAAAGAAAATTCTTCCACGGATGACGCGATAAGAGAAGAAGGAATGACACTTCCGTGTAATAAAAAAAGGATAATACAAGATAAAATAAAAAGGTAATCGAATAATTTTGTATTTTGTATCTGATAAGTTGATGATAAATGTTGAGAGGATTTATATGCGTTTACAGTGCGTTCCCTGATAAACAAGAAGAATTTTTTATAAAGCGGAATTAATGTTAATGATGTAACAATCAAAGCCGTAAGAAGCCTTTTTGGAAGATCTCCAGGATGTTTGAAAAGCAGATAAATATCAAGAGCAAAAACAACAGGAAGTAAAAGATAAAACAATATCTTGGAAATGTTTTTTGTTTTCTGCGCTATGTTTTTACAAAGAGAAAAAAGATTGTTCATTGTCCAGTACAGAACAAGCCCGGCAGGAGAATTATAGAGCAATATCAAAAAGACAAAGGACATTCCGTAGAGTTGAATTTTATTTTTAGCGTCTAAACCTTTTGTATATACGGCGCCGGATAAACTATTAATAATAGTCATAATTACAGGAAGTATATTTATCCCTTTTACTAACGCATCAGGTTTACCGAGATTTTTTATAAAAAGAAAAGAAGCGCCTTGTAGTATTTCCAAATGTGAAAGATACGAATAAGCCGCAATAAAAAAAGGGATTTGAATAAGCAGACTGAAAGTGTTTCGCAGGGCATATACAGGATGATAATGATTCTGTCTGTAATAAGCTGACAGAATCATATATTGTTCATCGCCTTTGAAAATCGTTTTTATTTTGTCTGTTTTTGATTTCATTCTGTTTTGTAAATCACGTTCTTTACGCTGAAAATTTTCTGCAACAAAATAAAGAGGTAAGGTACAAATGCTTACGGCTATACTTACGCCGAAAAGGGCAATCCCCGGGTTTCTTAAAACGCGATAAACAAAGACAAAGCACAAATCAATGAGCTGTACTATCGGGAAGATAATTAATGTATATAGAAATGATATCATTATATTTATTTACTTGGTTTTCTCAATGTTTTGTAAAATAACAGAAACAGTTTTTTGGAAAGTATATCTATTTAATAATTCATCGGATAAAACGGGAGAAGGAATATTTTTCTTAATTAATAACTCCGTTAATTTGTTTTTTAAGTCAGAAGGATCAGCGTTATAAAAATATGTTACAGGAAAACCGGAATATATTTCTTTTAAGACAGGGATATCTGAAATAAGGGCGTGAGTGCCCAGAACCATCGCTTCAAGCGGAGGAAGGCAAAAACCTTCATACAATGAAGGCTGAACAAGTAGAGAAGCTGTACAGAGGTATTCTATAAGCTTTTCATCGGAAATAAAACCTGTAAATGCTACAGCATCGTGCCCAAGAGTTTCTATTTTTCGATAAATACCTTTGTCGGCAGTACGGAATTTTTCTTTTTCTCCGATAATAATTAATCGGTAAGGAAAACCTTCTTTTTTTGCCGGGATAAATGCGTCAAGAAGGATATCAAGACCTTTATGTTTTTTAATATTTCCTATAAATAAAATGGTTTGAGTTTTACGGATATTTTTTGCTTTTATACGGTATTTAAGGAACATAGGTTGAATTGCGGAATAGGTAACAACAACAGGTTTTTCTGTTCCAAGGTAATGCTGTATTCTTGATTTTGAAAATTCGGATACAGTAAATATTTTTTTTGACTTTTTATATGCGCGGCGGTAGAACCACATACGCGCCGCAAGGCCGAATTTAGATGTTAATTCCGGCATATCAGGAAATATAATGTCGTGAATTGTAATGTAAACAGGAATATTTATTCCATTAGGAACATTGAAAAAAGGAGAAAAAAATATATCCGCTTTGTTGATTTGACGCTTTATTTTTACCGGAAATAAAAATAATTCTTTTACAGAAAAGGGTTTAATATTACATTCGATTATTTTTACGTTAGAAAAAGAAGCAAAGTTCTGTAATCTGCTAGAATTTCCCATCAGTAAAAAATTATTTTCAGTTTGCAGTAACAATGGCAGACATTCACGAAGGTATACTCCGATTCCGCTTGAGTCTATCATACGGCAGTCAATGCAAATGGTCATTTTTTTTCTGAAGCTGGAATCCAGTTTTTTGCGTCAAAAATATTATCATGAACGTAATAGTCTTTGTTTGGGTTAAGTTGAAATTGAGAGGTGTTTCTGTCTGTAATATGAATAGAGCCGGATATTGCAATATACAAAGGAGCATTTTTTCTTTCTATGGAAATAATATTGCCTGTAAACGGATTTATAGGATTATCAATGACGCCGGAAAGGGAAATATACGGCACATCAGCATTAGTCATAAATGTTTTAATTGTATTTATTTCATGGGAAGCGTCGAAATCTTTTACCAATAAAAGAGGGTTAAATTGATCAACGTTAAACGGGAGTCCTATTTTGGTTACATAATTAGGTTCGGGTCCGTGATCAGAAACTAAAATAATTCTGGTATTATCGTATACATTTTCTTTTTTAAGAAAATCAAACCAGTCTGCCAAACGCTTTATTGCCGCTGCGTTGACATGATATGAATGTTCTTTGGAGAAACGTGTATTTCCGTAATTTGTTACGGCAGTTACAGGAATATATTGCGGAGCTTGTAAAAATGAACCCTCATGTGTGGTATTGTTTGTCATTATTAACGCGGTATTTATATTGTTATTTGTAATATCAGTTAATCGTGGAAGATAATCAAGTACGGCATATCCGTTTAGTGTAAGGCGGAGACGCTGTCCTGATTCAGGAGAACACCAACTGCCGTCCATATACAAAGGTTGGCGAAGAAAAAGCGGAAGGCCTTTTAATATGCTGTACCAAAACATATTTCGTTTGATTAAATCTTGAGTTTTTGGAAGAATAATATTATGTTCCGAAAGCCATAAATCCGTATATTGCGAATCTGTAATATATGCATTAATACCCGGATAATCGTCAAAAATGCTTAAGTCGCTTTTCTGGTTGTAATTGGCATAAGGAGGATCTGTAACGCAAACTGAAAATCCGTTATCGTGAAATATTTTGGAAAGCATTATAAGAGATTGATTATGTTTTTCCACTAATGGCAGATTTGTACGTTTATTGATTTCCTCGGGAGTATATTCGTATCCGCCGTATATAGGAGGCGCACCGATGCTTGTATAACCGTTAAAAGAAACAGTATTTGGAAAAAAAACAAAACCGGAAAAATCTTTTTTTAGTTCAGGAGATTCTTCAAGAATAAAAGGAAGAAAAACGCTTACCGCGCGATCAAGCATTATAATTACAATGTTTTTTCCCGTTCTTGAAAGACTTATAATAGGAGTAATTTCCCAATTATTTTTCTGTTCTTTTACATAATATGATTTTAAATTTTTAAAAGAAGAGTTTATATTATTAATATTAATAATAGAAATACTTAAAAGAGAGAAAATACATAAAGATACAGGAACAAGAATAATATTCTTATTTTTTAGCGTGTAAATAAAAAAAGAAGCCGCTAGCGGAATAAGAAGTATAAATATATTAATTAAAATTTCCTTGTTTGTATGTTCCGGAATTGTACTATATATAAAATTTATGGAAATAAGGCCGTAGTTGCCTTTGAAAAAAAATAAATTAACAAGAGAACAGATAGAAAAAGCAAGAAATAAAACGGAAATATATTTTTTAATTTTATCCGAAAAAAGGAAATAAAGACAAAAAGGCCAAAAAATAAAAAACCCGAATACTTGAAGAGAAGTGTTGAAAATAAAGAAAAGAGGATTGGTACAATCGTCGATAAAAGAGAATTCCTGAGGAGAAGAAGAAATAAGCTGAGAAGGAATAAACAGCCCGAATAATGTCCAAATGAAAAAAATTGAAAACAGAAAAACAGCAAGCGATTTAGAAGGATCATATTGTATATTGATAACTTTTGAAATTTGTTTTTTATATATTATTATTAACCATGGAAAGAAAGCGGCAAAGAAACAAACGGCTGTAAGTATGCGAGCTTTTGAAATATAACCGTATTTAACAATACAAAAGACTGCCAATAATATACAACAGGCTGAAAAAAGACCTAAAAACAAATACAGTTTATATTTATTCTGAATACGGTAATATATATTTTTTAATGTTGAAAAAACATTGTTCATTGTCCAGTACAGGACAAGCGCGGAAGGCGAATTATACAAAAGTATTAAAAATAAACCTGCCATTCCGTAAAGTTGAAATTTATCTCTTACAGGAAGTCCTTTTACGTATATTGCTCCTGCAATACAGTTAATCAAAGTCATAATAACAGGAAGCAAGTTAACTGAAAAACCGCCTATCGAAAATAAAGCGTCCTGAGCTCCCAAATTTTTTATAAAAAAGAAAGGTACATTTTTTATTATTTCAAGATGTGAGAGATATGAATACGCTGCGATAAAAAACGGGATTTGAATTAATAACCCAAAACTGCTTCGCAAAGCATAAATCGGATGATAATGATTCTGACGGTAATATGTTGATAAAATCATGTACTGTTCATCGCCGTTAAATATTTTTTTAATTTTATCGACTTTAGATTTTAGTTTTCTTTCCGTATCCCTTTCAAGCTGCTGCCATTTCTCCGCTACAGCATAAAGAGGCAGAGTAAGTATACTGATTGCAGCCGATATACAAATAATTGATAATCCTGTTTCCTTAAAAAGTTTTTGAGCAAATACAAAAACAAATTCAAGAATTTGAGTTATCGGATAAATAATAATCGTATAAAGTAAATCAGCCATTTATTTTCTTTATCATAAATTCAAAAACTCGTTTTCCGGCTTCGCCGGGATACTGCCATGCCGTTTCTCGGGCCTTTTTTCTGGCAGTTTTAAGAGTTTCGCTGTCTCCTGCGTTCTTTATTATTTCAATAATACGCGGAAAATCGGTTTCCAACATTTCAATTCCCGCTTCTTTTACGGTTTTAAACTGCCATAACTCATTTGAAAGATCATCTGCGTCATAGGGGCGTAAATCAATACTCTGAGTTACATAAAGTACAGGTTTGTCTCGCAAGAACATATAATCAAAAATGATACCCGAAAAATCTGAAATCATAATATCTGCTTTATTAAGTGAATAAATATTTTCTCGTTCAAAATCCCATTCAAAATTCTTTGAATTTTTATACCGTGTTTGCAGATAATCCAGCATTGCGGCTTCGGATTTTTTTGATTGAGGATGAGGGCGGATAATAATTCGCCAACCTGAAGCGGAAAGAGGATCAAGGAGTTTTTCACCGTAACGACTTAATAATGCTGAAGCTCCCCATGAAGGCGAAACAAGCACTGTAAATGGATGATTTTCTTCCGTATTTAAGCTTTTTATTCTTTCTGCATAAACGTCAAGGTAAGTACAACCGACAGACAAGAGTATCTTTTCCGGGAGATTACGCTGTTTCTCAAGAGATCTTATGTCTTCCGCCTGATAATCGCCTGTTAAAAGAACGGAATCAAAGTAATCAATTCCGAAAAGGCGGTACATGGTCGCGTCGCTTGGAGCGTGAAGAATATGCGCATAATGTTTCACCATCTTTGAACGCTTTAGCTGGTATACATCAAGTCCGGGAGTAGTCATAAGACAGATACCGGCGCGAAGCATATTAAGACGTGCAAAAGCGCGGTTTCCTTCGCCAATAAATTCAGCTTTGATATAATTCCATGAAGAATCAAAAACAGGATCATCCTGCGCTGAAGTTAAATATAAAAGTCCTGTTTTTTGTTTTTCAAATTCATCAAGTATAGGCTTAAAGACATTCCAATACTGTTTTCCTTCGTTGTATATTACAAAAGGATGATCTGCGGAAGAATTTACGGCTTTTCCGCCTGAAAGGATAACTTTAAGTTTAATAATAAGCGCTCGGCCAAGAAAATAGACAGTTGCCGCAGCTCCTATTAAGATAGAGAATAGAGCGCTACCTGTTCCCGGATCAATGTAAAGAAGATTTAAATTCATTTTTCCGCCTTTTCCCTATTGCGGGAATAAAATAAAAAATAATAAATATCGATCATTCTTCGGCTTTAGACCAGTTTTTTTCTTCAAGCATACCGCCATGAACATAATAATCCTTGCTCGGATTAAGGGTTAATTGCGTCTGCAGAGGATTTTCCAAATGGACAGATCCCGAAGCTGCTATATAAAGAGGTTTTTCCTTGTTTAAGGTTGAGATTATGTTGCCCGTAAAAGGATTTACAGGTTTTTCTATTTGACCGTAAGTTGCAAGAAATGGAACATCCGCATTGGTCATAAAAGTCATATCTATTTTTAAATCACCGTAAGAGTTAAAATCTTTATAAAGTAAAATAGGATGGAAATTATCAATATTGGAAGGCATTGACGGATACGGCTTCATGACATAATTTATTTGTGAACCGTGATCCGAAACAAAAATAATCCTTGTGTTATCATAGACTTTTTCCTCTTTCAGGAAATTTATCCATTCTCCAAGCCTTTTATAAGCCGCTATGTTAATGTGGTATTCCGCTTCTTTATTGTAAGGTCCGGGATAATAACTTGATACGTTCAATACGGGAATATAATCCGGTTCTTGAAGATAAGCTCCGTCGTGAGTTGTATTGTTTACCATTAAAAGGAGAGTATTTTCATCATCATCAGTAATTTTAGTTAACTTGGGAAGATAATCTAAAACTGCATAACTATTAAGAAAAACGCTTAATTTTTGTCCGGGAATGGACGAACACCAGTCGCCGTATTGATAAAGTCCTTTGCGGATTACTACGGGAGAAATCTTTAATAAACCATACCAAAAAATATTTCTTTTTAAGATATCGCTTATTGAAGGAAGATTTAAATTATGTTCTTTAATCCATAAATTTGTATATATCCCGTCGCTTTGTAATACATTTATTTTAGGATAGCCTTTATAAATTGAAAAATCATGATTTTTGCTGTAATTAGGGTAAGGCGGATCTATAACAGTAACAGAAGAACCGGTTTCTGAAAAAAGACGAGGCATAACCAGCAAGGCTTCGTTGTGTTTAATTCGTAAAGGCGTTTCATTTCGTTTATTGATTTCTTGCGGAGTATATTCATAACCGCCGAAAATAGGCGGCGCTCCGACAATGGTGTAACCGTTAAATGAAACAGTATTTGGAAAATAAGTAAACCCCGAATATGTTTTTTTTAAGTCCGGACTTTCTTCCAGAATATAAGGGAAAAAAGAACTTGAAGCTCTATCCAACATAATTATTACTGTGTTTTTTCCTTTTTCGGATAAAGAAAAAATTGTATGCAGAGTATCTTCTTTTGGAACAGTTTTATTTATAGACATATTTTGAGTAAAGTTACTTTTAATTTTTATAATATTTAAAAAAGATATGCTTAAAAGAACGGCAAGACAAATAGAAAATCCCGGTATTAGTACTTTTTGAAAAAAAACTCTTAAATATTTATTAAGAAAAAATATAAATATAGCGAATATACTCAAAATAAGAATATTAAGAAAGATGATTTGAAGAGTGCGATCTATTCCGTTTGCAAACTGCATATTAATTGAAACCATTCCGTAATTTCCCGGAAAGGCAAATACATTTATTAATGAAGCGGCGCAAAAAAACAAACCAAGATGAGTTAATACATTTTTTGTTTTAGAAGAAAAAAGGAAATAAAGGGAAACGGGCCATAATATAAAAAAACCAAGACTTTGAGAAAAAACATTAAAAATAAAAAATAAAGGGGTTGTATAATTATCAATATATGAAAATTCCTGAGGAGAAGAAACTATCAGCATTGATGGCAAGAAAAGACCTGTTAAAAAACAAATTATCATGAAAGAAAGAATAAAAACAGAAAAAGAATTATTATTCTGCTCAGAAGGAATTTCAATTTTTTTTATTAAAAATATTTTTTTAATTAATTTCAACGCCCATGGGAATAAAGCCGCGATAGCAGACATGAAAGCGATAAATAAACGCTGTTCAATGTTTCCTTTGTGAACAGCCAATATATAATATATAAACAAAAAACATACAAAAGAAAAAACTGCAAAAAGAAGAGTATTCTTATATGTTAATTTTATGCTGAAATAAAGATTTTTTAAAAAAGAAAACAAATTATTCATTGTCCAGAAAACTACAAGTCCGGAAGGAGAATTGTACAAAAGAAAAAGAAAAACAAATGCTATGATTGCAATTTGTAACTTGTCTTTTAACGCAAAACCCTTGGAATATACAGCGCCTGCGGCAAGATTAATCAATGTCATTATAATAGGAAGAATATTTAGGTATATTTCTCCTCTAAGATGAACAAGAGCGTCAGGAAGACCCATGTCATGAATAAATAAGAAACGTACGCCTGAGAGCGCATGAAGATTGGTAAGATATACATAGGATGCAATAAAAAAAGGAACTTGAATCAAAAGACCGAAACTGCTTCGCAAAGCATATACCGGATGATATGAATTTTGCCTATAATAAGAAGAAGTAATCATATATCTTTCATCACCGGAAAATACTGAACGTATTTTATCGATTTTAGGTTTCATCTTTTTTTGTAAAGCACGTTCCGCTTCCTGCCATTTTTCCGCCACATTGTAAAGAGGAAGACACAAGACGCTTATCACGATGCTTATGAAAACAAGGGAAAACCCTGTTTCTTTGAATATTTTCTGGGAGAAAACAAAACTGAATTCGATGATTTGTATTATAGGAAAAACAAATAAATTATAAAAAAAATTTAACATAATATTTATCAAATAACTTTTTGAAGATATTCACTGAAACCGGAAAGATCAGAAAACTTAAGTATGTTTTTAAATCCCAATGAAGGTTCCTGTTCAGAAGAACCTATAAGAACAGGACGGCATCCTGAATTAACGGCTGCTCCTATATCTCTTTTATCATCGCCTGCCATATAAGAAAGCGAAAGATCCACATTATATTTTTTAGACGCCTGAAGTATCATTCCCGGCTTAGGTTTCCGGCAATCGCAATCAATCTTGTATTCGGGGCGCTCGCCGGGAAACCCTTTATCAGGATGATGGGGGCAATAAAAAAGATCGTCGATATAAGCGCCGTATTTCCCTAGATCGGTTTCCATTTTCATATGAATCAAGTTAAGCGTTTCAAAATCGGCATCTCCACGGGCTATTATTGGCTGGTTTGTAATAACAATGGCAAGGTAACCAAGACTGTTTATTTTTTTGATCGCTTCCGCCGCGCCGTCAATAAGTTCAAAATCTTCAGGTTTGGTGATAAAGTCATTAAATTTATTGATAGTGCCGTCCCTGTCAAGAAATACGCATTTTTGCCTGACAGACAAGTTCTTTTGACTTACAATTCCTTTTTCAATATCGGAAGTAACTTGCGCATAACGTTCAGGCGTACCCATGTCTTTTATGTATTCAGGGGTAGAGTAGGCAAAAATTTTCCCGCCGGAAATAGAAGGTTTAAGCATATCGCGGTCAAGATCGACTTTTTCCTTCGATTGCGGGCAATTTTTCAGGAATTCTTTGGAAAGGATATGAATTCCTGCGTTTACCTGATTTTTATAATATGTCCGCTCATCTTCTTTATTAAGCCATCGTGTAACCTGGTTTTCATTATTGCTGAAAATAACCGCGCTGTCATAGGGGTGGCTGTTGGGATGTACCGCAAGCGTAACATTGGCTTTTTTTTCACGGTGAAAATTTATCATTCGAGAAAAATCAATGTCGAATATAATGTCGCCGTTTATTACAATAAAATCATCTGATAAATTTTCAAGCTTATAAAGCGCTCCGGCAGTCCCTAAAGGTTCAATCTCAGCATAGTAAGAAATATTACAACCTAAGTTTTTACCGTCTTCAAAATAATCTTTTATATATTGCCCAAGATATCCTATTACAAGAATAATATCGGTTAAGCTATTTTTCTTCAAACACTCAATTTGATGTTCAAGTATCGGCTTACCGCATATCGGGATCATCGGTTTGGGAATGTCGCTGGCGATTGATGATACGCGGGTTCCTTTGCCGCCCGCCATTATTACAACTTTCATCAAAAAAAATGATTCTCCAGCATTTGACACAGACAATGATATACAGGCAGGTGAAGTTCCTGAACTTTGTATGTTTCCGTTTCAGGCACAATGATGCTTACATCCGCTACTTTTTTAAGCGCTCCGCCCGTTCCGCCTGAAAGAGCTATTATTTTAAGCTTTTTCACTTTTGCTACAGCAGCCGCGTACAGAACATTTTTTGAATTGCCCGAAGTCGAAATAGCGAGTAATACATCAGTTTCTTTTCCGTAACCGTAAACTTGCTGTGCGAAGGTGATATTGCCGTCAATATCGTTTATACAAGCTGTGTTAAGCGAAGCATGGCCTGAAAGCGCTATTGTAGGAAGTCCCGGCTGCATACGGGGAATAAGGTAGTCTGCAATTTCAGGATCAACTTTTTTTATGTCGGTAATAAAGGAATCGGGCAGGTTTCGTTTTTTTGCGAATGTTTTCATCAATTCACCCGCGATATGTTCCGCGTCGGAAGCGCTTCCGCCGTTACCTGCTATTAATAACTTACCGCCTTTTGAGTATGAATCGGCGATAATGTCAAATGCCGCGCTTATATCGGCCTTGACGTTATCCAGAGACGGATAACGCTGAATTAATTGTTGTATATAGTCCAACCCTGTGTCCCCGTTTCAGTAAAACTTGGTGTTAATACCATTCCCTGTTTTTCTTTAAGCGCGCGAATGAGCGCGATTCTCTTACAAGGATTACAGTATATCATCATAAAGCCGCCGCCGCCTGCGCCTGATATTTTTGCCGATTCCGCGCCGTTGTCAATCGCGTATTGATAAAGTTCATCTAAAAAAGAATTGGAAATTGATGCGGCTGCGTTTTTTTTCGCCAGCCAGCCGTTTAAAAGACAGCCTGAGAAACCTTTAAAGTCTCCTTTTAAAAGGGCTTCTTTCATAATTACAGATTGTCTTTTCATTTCGTGCATGCTTTCAATGCTTTTTGTATCGCCTTTTTGAGTATGTTTAATTTGTTCGTTAATTATATTAGCGCTCTCTCTTGAAACACCTGTGTAGTATAAAATAAGCGATGATTCAATTTCATTTCTAATCCAGCGTTTAAGGCGGAGAGGGTTAACAATTACGCGCTCATTTTCGTAAAATTCCATAAAATTAAAGCCGCCGAATGTCGCCGCATACTGGTCTTGTTTGCCGCCTGCAAGCCCTATGTCCTCGCGTTCAATTTTACAGGCAAGGGCGGCAATATCGTATTCGCCTAACGGCAGATTAAGCCACTCTTCAAAAGCCTTGATTATAGCCACGACCATTGTGGAAGATGAGCCGAGACCTGAACCGGCGGGCGCGTCGGAGTAAGTTGTCATTTTAAAAGAGAGCGGTTTTTTTACAAAATCGGAAATTATTCTGTTGTAAATACCGCAATGAAGTTGAAGAACGGAAGAGATGGGGAGTTTTTCTTCCGCCTTGTATTCCTCTTGTTTGCCTAAATCCGCGGCTACAAATTCCACTTTGCCCGAATCATTAGGTTCAATTGTACAGTATGCGTACATATCCACCGTGGCGTTTAGCACATAACCGCCGAAACGGTTGTAGTAATCTGAAATGTCGGTTCCGCCGCCTGCAAGTCCTAAACGCAGAGGGGCTTTAGATCTTATTATCATTTGTACTCTCCGGTATTTTTGTCTTAATCAATATTTCCATCCGATAGAATCAAGATAACTTTTTAGAACTGTTGTAAACCTTTCCATCTCTTGCGGTTTAATGTCGCCGATATTCGCTATTCTAAACGTGTTAATATTGCCGAGTTTTCCGGGATAAATAGTAAATTCATGTTTACGGGAAAGATCGTGCAAATCGTCAAAACTGTATTTAGGAGTTTCAGGATCAAAAATAGCGGTAATTAAATGAGACTGTTCTTCTTCTTTAACAAGCATTTTCAAATTAAATTTCTTAACCGCGTCAACAAGAATACGCCAGCATTCGGTATAACGCTCCCATCGTTTTTCTACTGTTTCCTGTTTTGTTTCAAGAATAGCCTGCCTTAGAGCGTAAAGAGTTTGAACAGGGGGAGTAAAACGGGTTTGTCCCGTTTTGGAAAAGTGAGCATATTGATCATACAGGTTAAGATAATAATTCCGCATGTGAATATTTTTTGTTTTTTCTAGTTCACTCTTTTTGCAGATGACAAAGCCGACGCCTGCCATTCCTTGAATGTTTTTATTGGAAGTAGAAGCCATAAAATCAATGCCAAGTTTGGAAAGATTCATCGGCATTCCCGCGTAAATGCTTACGGCGTCAACTATTGTAATTATATTGTATTTTTTCGCAAGCGGACAGATTATATCAAGGGGGTTAAGAAGACCTGTTGTTGTTTCATGGTACACAATGCCAAGATGTGTGTATTTTCCCGTTTTAAATTCGTTTTCAAGCGCGTTAATATTTATTCTTTCATAAGTTGAACTGTTAAATACCTTGTGATTTATTTTATATACAGAGGTGATTTTCGCAAGCCGCTGACCGTATGAGCCGTTATCAACAATAAGAATACATCCGTCTTCCGGAACACAGGAAGAAATCATAGCTTCATCGGCGGCAGTCCCCGATCCGCCGAAAAAGACAGTTTCATATTCGGACGGATCTGCGGCAACGGATGTTAGCTCATTGCATACCCATTTCATCACATCGCCGAATTCTTTCTCGCGCGGACAGATGTCGGCGCAGACTTGCGCGTATTTAACGCTGTCGCTAGTAGTCGCAGGTCCAGGATTTAAAAGGACTTCGCGGCGTATCTGCCTAAGCGATTCATTTTCATGAATACGCGGAAGGATTTCACGGCGCGCCATATCAAGATGGCTTTCATCGTCAATTTCGCGCCATACGTAATATTCTATTTTTCGGATAAAAACAGGAATTGAGCCTGTACAGGCAGTTATTGCGTGTTCATAGTCAAGTTTTGGAAGTTCTTTCTCGTTTTTTTTGTAGTAGGCGCACATCGCTGAAAGCAGAGAACGGGAAATCTTAGAGATTCCTACAAGTTCGCCGTAAATTGAAAAAAGTTCGTTTTTATTTTTAGAAAGCGCTTTTAATAAAGAACCGTTTACAGATTCTAAGTACACCTCATCGCCTGAATTGGTCGCGCCGGAAGCGAGAATGACATTTTCATTGATATCGTTGCAGAGGACACTCAATCCGATGCTGTCGTAGATAAGGTCGGATTCTAAAAGCAAAAAGTCGTCAGTTACATGAGGGGCGCAAACATTCAATGTAGCCATACTGCTTGTTGTCTCGTAATCGGCGCTAAAGGCGGTTTGTATTGCGGGATATTTTTTCGCAAGTTCATCGTATGCCTCGGCGTGATAACCCGTACCAATAATGATTTTTTCAATACCGCAGGCAAGCAGTTTTTGAACCGACCATTCAACAATGGCGATTCCGCCCAATTCAAGAAATCCCTTTGGTTTTAATGCCGTCTTTTCTTTAAGGCGGGATCCAAGGCCCGCCGCTACAATAACCGCCTGTTTAATCATTTTTGTAATCCTTTATAAATTTCATAAAAGCCGCTTTGTTTTCCTGCGGCGTAGATTTCGGACGGCCCAAATCTTTGCGCGCTCCTTTTTTTACTTTTATTTCGATAAACGAAAGCCCTTCTATTTTTTCGATAAGAATTTTATTTAACTCCTCTTTTGTTTGTACCTTGAAAATATGTACATAGCCGCAGGAACGCGCAACAGAAGGCATATCAATGAGGGGGGCTATGGTAGGCTGTCCTCCGACAGAATCATGAGCGCCGTTGTTAAGAACAATATGGCAATAGTTGCGCGGTTTAAGAGCGCCGGTTGCGGCAAAAGAGCCCATGTGCATAAGAGCCGCCCCGTCTCCGTCAAGGCAGGTTACCTGCAATTCAGGCTTTTGAAGTGCAATGGACAGCGCAATGGAAGACGCGTGCCCCATTGAGCCTACGGTAAGAAAATCCCGCGCATGACCAGTGCCTGCCTTGTCGCGTAACTCGTACAATTCGCGCGAAATCATGCCCGTTGTGGAAACTATAATTCCGTCTTTATGCGCGGCAATTTCGCTAATTGCCTCCTCGCGCGTCATTTCCGCGTTGTATTCTTCTTTTTTTTGAAGTGTATAAGGCGCAAATGTATCTTTTCGTATAACAAACGCGAAAGGGGAGCCTGTTTCTGCAATTGACTTGAAACATGATTCAATTTGGCTGTTTACGCCTTTTTCATCTTTTTCAAGCACCGCGTAAGGGATACCCATGCTTTCAAGGAGAGAACATGTAACTTTTCCCTGTTTAACATGCTGAGGTTCGTCATGAACGCCTGGCTCTCCGCGCCAGCCTATGACTAACGCCAAAGGTATGCGGTATACGTCGTTATCCGCAAGTGAAAGCAGAGGATTAACCGCGTTGCCCAAGCCGGAATTTTGCATGTAAACAAGCGGAATGCGGCCTGTAGCAAGATGATATCCGCATGCAAGCCCGGCGGCGGCTCCCTCGTTTACGGCAATGATATGGTTTTCTTTTTCGGCATGATCGGTAATGTACGCACAAAAATCCTTAAGAAGGGAATCAGGAACGCCAGAAAAAAAACCGACTCCGTTTTCAACTAACTTGTTGTAAAAATAAGAAGCTTCTATCATTATTTATTTTCCGCCCGGAATCAATTCAAGTATTTCTTTTATCGGCATACATACGGAATCCGCCTCCAGAGAACGTTCGTTTTGTAAAATCATTTTTGCCGTATTAACCATCGCGGGATAAGCGGAACGGAGCATATGGTTTGCGTAGATTACAATATTCGCGCCCCATGAGGTAAGTTCTTTTTCCGTAAATTTATTATAGGTTGTAGGAACAAGCACAATAGGCACGTGAGGGTATTCTGCGCGGAAAAGGGAACAAAATTCTTTAATGTCATCGCCCGATTTTTCTTTGCTGTGTATCATAATGCCGTCCGCGCCCGCTTCGACAAAGGCGTGCGCTCTTTCAAGAGCGTGAGGTACGTCAAAACCGGCGATAAGGCTTTCAAGACGAGCTATAATCATAAATTCTTTTGTAACCTGCGCCTGTTTGCCCGATTTGATCTTATCGCAGAATTCTGGAATGGGGCATAATTCTTGATTAACATCTGTTCCGAAAAGCGAATTTCTTTTTAGGCCTGTTTTATCTTCTATGATGACTGCAGATATGCCGTTTCTTTCAAGAGTTTTTACGGTGAACGCAAAATGGTGGCCGCCGGTGTCGCCGTCAAAAATTATCGGTTTTGTCGTACATTCTAGAATATTGGTTAGATCCTGAAGGCGGGTAGTAAGATCAACCGCTTCGATATCAGGTTTTCCCTTGCTAGTCGAGTCGGTTAAACTTGAAGACCACATTCCGTCAAAACTGTGAAGGCCGTCTTCTTTTTCAATTTCCAGATTTTCTATGATTAATCCCGACAAACCTGAATGCGCTTCCATAATTCTTACAAGACGTTTTGAATCAAGAAGGCGACGGAGGGTTTTCAAGCGAATGTCGGGAGTTGTTCCAATAGAACGGATCGCCTCGTTTATTGAAGACGAATTGATTCCCGGGGTATAAGGAATTTCCTTGACTTCGCCGCCCAATTCTTTCATTGCCGTAAAAACTTCATCGCGTTCCCTTTGCAAAGGACCGCTTTTCCAGTCGTCTCCGTGGATTATGTAATCAGGTTTTATCTTTCGCAGATTAGGCACATAACTCCAGTCTTCCTGCGGAATTACCCGAAATACGCCTTTTAAATTTTCAATTACGTCTTTTCTCTGTTCATAAGTAAGATATGGCAGGCGTTTATGAGACGCGATAGCAGAATCGGTAAGCAGTCCAACTGTAAGTTCGCCGAGTTTTGCTCCTTCGCGGATAATATTGATAATTCCAGGGTGTATAATGTCGCCGCGCATTCCAAGGTATACTGTTTTGTTTTTTGTCATAGTATATATTCCTTTATTAAGTTATACACCATAATGGCGGAAGTGTCATAAGAATATTTAGCGAGAATTTCGTCAGGTTGTTCGGTTTTTTCACTGAGAATAGCGTCAAGATTAACACCGGTATTGAACGGGTCGATATAATGAGCCGTATTTCCGTAGATTTCAGGCAGGCTTGCCGCATTTGCAATAATTATCTGCGCTCCGCAAGACAAAGCCTCAAGCGGCGTAAGGCCGAAGCCTTCGTAATAAGAAGGCAGTAAAAACGCTTTGCATTTTGTCATAAGAGCTTTTACCTTTGAATCGTCAAGGTAGCCCAAAAGGATTATGTTTTTTGGAGTTAAATCAATTAATTTGTCAACTTTAACCGTAGGAAGGCTTACTCCGGAAATTGCAAAAAAAGAATCCGGGTTTTTCTCCGCATATTTAATTATCCATTTGATGTTTTTTCGTTTTGAAAGGCTTCCAAGCGAAAAATAAAAAGGTTTTGAAAGAACCGGAAAATCGTCAAAAATTGAATAATCCGCAGAGATATTTCTAAAATGATTCCAACTGCTGTAAATAACTGCAATTCTAGCGGGATCGGTATGATACGACTGTACAATTTGATTTTTAGTAAAATATGAAACAGTCGCTATTTTTTTTGCTTTTTTTGCAATTAAGCGGTACTGCCATTTGTTATACAGCCTTATAATTTTATCTTTTAAAGTTGAAAAGTCTTCAGGAAAAAATTCGCAGTAAATGTCATGCAAAAATACAATACCCGGAGCGAACGGCAGGGCAGTATTTCCGAATTCAAGAACGGTATATTCCCTGTGGGTTATAAGAAACCATTGTAATGTAAACATTTGCCACAGGATATTCTGAATTTTTTTACCATACCTTATGATACGGATGTTTTTATAGTTATGTATATTTTCCGCGTTAACAGGAATAATTATAGAGATTTCACCGTCTTTGCAAAGTTTATCCAAGCGGGAGGTAATCTCATACGCATAACGCTCAATTCCGGTAAGGCGGCGGCAAAGAAAATAACCGTTTATTAAACATTTCATTTTTTTTAGACGGCGTAAAATTCTTTATACCATGAAACGTATTTTTGTATGCCGCTGGAGAGAGTTATCTGAGGACAAAAACCTGTATCGCGCAGAAGCGCGGAACAATCAGCCCATGTCGCGCATACGTCTCCCGGCTGCATAGGGGCGTAATTTATTACCGCTTTCTTGCCTATAGCGTCTTCCAAGGTATGAATAAAGTCCATTAGTTCGACCGGCTTGCCGGCGCCTATATTGTATATAGCGGAAGGAACCTTCGAGTCTGTACCCGGAATACGGTTCATAACGCGGATAATTCCCTCTGTAATGTCATCGATAAAAGTAAAATCGCGTTTCATGTTTCCGTTGTTAAACACATTAATCGGCTTCTCTTTGAAAATAGCGTCGGTAAAAATAAACGGGGACATATCGGGTCTTCCCCAAGGTCCGTATACCGTAAAAAAACGCAGAGCTGTAGACGGTATTCCGTACAAATGACTGTAAGTGTGCGCCATAAGCTCGTTGGAACGCTTTGTAGCGGCATATAGGCTTGCCGGTTTGCTTACGTCGTCGTCTTCGGAAAACGGTATTTTATCGTTAAGCCCGTAAACCGAACTTGATGACGCGTATACAAGGTGGCGGGGAGGGTACGCTCTTGCCGCCTCAAGTATATTTAAAAAACCCTGTATGTTAGCTGTAATGTAACAGTGCGGATTTGTAAGCGAATAACGGACTCCCGCCTGAGCTGCAAGATGAACGACAATGTCAAAAGCACCTTCACAGAAAAGAGAAGCTGTGCTTTGCGTGTCGCATAAATCCGTTTTAATAAAACTTAAACCGGGAATAACAGAAGAATCTATGCGTTTGTTACCACCTACTGCTTCAATAGCGCAGCGATTAAAACCAAGGGAGGAAAGACGGGCGTATTTAAGATCGGTATCGTAATAATTATTGATGTTGTCAACGCATGTTATATTATGTTTTTCCCCCGCAAGCTTTTTTGCAAGATGGCAGCCGATAAAACCGGCGGTTCCGGTTATAAGTAGTTTCATTTTTCTTTTATAACCGCTTTTTTTATATACATAAATATTTTATTTAATGAAAAAAACATTTTTTTGTTTTTTCTTCTAAGCCATCGTAATAAAGAAAAAAATGAGCTATCCAGCACATCAAGAACCGCAGTATCGGCGATAACTCTGGATTTTACAGAAAAAGCTGATTTTGGGTTATCAAGTAATTTGTTAATAACCGCAGGTAATTCCCCTGTTTTTTTTATTGAAGAAAGAATTTCATCTGTTGCAAGAATATATGCAGGTTCGTATGAAATAAGCGATGTAGCGTAATAATGAATAATTTTCGCATCGGAAAGATATGGAAGTCCGTTGTGGCTTATCTGGCAATTCCAAACGCCTGAAAGTTCCGTAATAATGTTATTCATTTCGCAATCGGCCCTGTTAAAAGACGGTTGATCCGCAGATACTCCGTTTTTATTGCTTTTTATCCATAATTCATGCCAGAGGTTAAAAAAATTTCTTGTTTCCTGAGTATCTCTGCAAAAAATAATCCCGCTATTAAAATAATTTTTTAAACTGTATTTATCGTTAAAACCGGATTTTAACTGTTGTTTTAAAAAAGCTTTTTTTATATGATGGGCAGATAACGGAACATGAGTGTCAAGTACGGCTCCTATTTGTACTTCCGCCGGAAAATCATAGGAGAGATTTTCCGTAATAACCGTATCACAGTCAATAAAAAGAAAATCTCCTGATATATGATTCCTGATAGAAGTCTTAATTAAGCGGGATGTCTCTTTTTGGGAAACATCAGCAGGAACGGGAATTATTTTTATATCAGTTATATATTTTTTAAAACACGAACGCCTGTCAATAAGCGTGCTGTTTGTCTTGTTATCAACAAGAACAATTATTTCAGAGTCAGGGTTGTATAAACGCAAAGAAGCGGCAGAAAGAAGAAATTGTTCATAATAAATATCGTTTAACGAGCTTGTTAGAACATAAACATATTTTACAGGTTTCATTATTATTTAAATTAACTTTTCTAGTTTATTAGCATCTGCAATGTCTTGATCTCTGCCTTATGTGATGCGCCAAAATCATCTAACGTTCTTTTTAATTTATCAATGTTCTCATCTTTTGTTGATATTTAAAAATCAATATCTTTTGTTAGTCTAGGGTTTCCATATATAGATACAGCCCATCCTCCAACAAGTAAATATTCTACATTATTTGAATTTAAGAATTTTATAAAACCTTTGAAGTCTTCCGGTAGTTGCCACTTTTCCATAAAAACACTCCCTTAAAAAAGTTACAGTTTCTATTTTTTCTTCGATAATATAGATTTTTAAAATAAAGAATTATATAGCTCCGAATATTTTTCCCCGATTAATTCCCAATTATTATTTTTATTTACATAGGAATAAGCAAGATCGCCTTTATTATTTAGTATGTCTTTGTTATTATTTCTTCAAGAAAAATCGACAGTTTTTTTGTAAAACTTTCAGGAGAAAAATGATTTTTATAAATATTATAAGCTTTATCCAGATTTAAATCTGTGAGTTTAATTTTAGATACATTTATAATCATTTCTGCAAGCGATTCAGGTGTGTTTTGTGTTAAATATATACCGTTATTTTCTGAAAAATATTCTTGTAAGCCGGATGAAAAAGCAGTAATAACAGGCGTCCTAAAAGCAATACCATCTATAACTTTATTAGCAATGACAGTTTTGGCTTTCATGGATTGACCGAAAATTCCTAAACTTATATCACAAACGTCTACAATAAAATTTTCCCATTGTTTAATATTGTCGCCTCCCCATCCGTTGTGTATGGTAACAATATCTCTTATATTTAGATCGTCAATTAATCCTGAGTATTCTTCGCTGATTTTATTTGATGATCCCCAAATATACAGATGTAAATCTAACTTTCTAAGAAGGGAAACGGCTTTAAAAATAACATCCAAACCTTGTAATGGAATATAAGAACCGCACCAGCAAAGATTCAGACATTTTCTCTTTTTGTGAAAATAATCAAGATTTGCCGGAAGTTTTTCATCAATACATAATGGTAATATACGATAATTAATTTTTGTAATATCTATATCAAGTATTTTTGTATAATAATTAGCTTCGGATTGATTGAGAAAGAAAACAAGCCTGGAACAAATAATAGCCTTTTTATCGTGTTTTTTTGCAGCTTTTGCCTTGCGAGAGTTTGGTTTATAATTTTTTCTGTCATTTACTTCTGTGTCATAAAAAGAAATATAAAAATCAGTTATAATTTTTCTTTTGAAGAAATACGCAATCTTGACGGGAAAACTGCCGTGTTGCATAGCAAATAAATAAATAATATCCGCATGAAACATATAGAACAAACTAGGCAGAAAAGAGAATAATTTATAAATTATTATTTTTATTTGTAATAATTTTGAAGATTTATCAGAAGGATAATAAGCGAAAAAATCATTATAGTATATCCTGTATTTTTTATTATTAAGAAAGAAATTTAATGAATTCTTTGTCCGATAATCACCCGAAACAGAGCCAATACAAAAAACATTAATTATTTTATTTTTCATAAATATTCTATAACGAATTATATAGCTCCGAATATTTTTTCCCGATTAATTCCCAATTATTGTTTTGATCAACATAGGAATAAGCAAGATCGCCTTTATTATTTAATATGTCTTTGTTTTTATTATAATCGTCAAATACGGTTAATATAGTTTTTAAAAGAACATTTGTATGTTCTTCATGGTTATTATAATCGTATGAATAAAAGAAGTTGTCATTTATATCTTGTATAGTTCCGATTAACGGTGAAATAACCGTTCCGGAATTCAATGAACTTGCCGTATTAAAAGGAAAAATAGCTATATCAGATGATTGAATTGCCTCGTTTAAATTGTCATTATCAATGAAATCAAAATGCAAAGTTATTTTTTTGTTGTTATCTGCCAAATGTTTCAGCTTTTCTTTGTATTCTTCTGAGTTGCAGCTTCCTGTTATCTCTAACTCAAAATTGTTGCTTGTATTATATTGTAATGTATCAAAAACCACTTTTTAAAATCATGAGATATTTTCTTATTTATCGTCCAAACAATTTTTTTTTAAATATTTATAAGAATACAAAAATAAGAACTTTTTTAAAAAATAAAAATAATATTTAATAATTGACGAATGATCAAGATTTTCAATCCAATTAAAATGGATAATATTGATTTTAAAAAAGATATTTATTTTTTTGAATTCTTTAAGTGTATATATATATTCCGCTTGATTTTATTGCATATAAGGTATTTAATATATAAATACATTTAATAATATCTGGAATAAAAACAACATGAAAGCTTATTTTATTTGTAGAAAATATTTTTTTAGGAATATGTTTCATTTATAAATCTTTTTTCTTATATAGTAATTTTAAAATTTACCGAAAAATGAATATTATGAATAATTACAGGGTTGTAAGAAGGATGAAATATCGCATTGTATGTCAATTCGCTAGTTATATTAAGATACTTTAACAGAAAATAACAATTCTCTAATCCAAATGATAATGTCGTTTTTTGATTATGTTTGTTAATATTGCTTTTTTCATAAGGATAGCCTTGTGACGGCGTTGTTTCGCGCAATAAAAAATCATTGTCATTGTTAAACCTATAAAGAAAAATATTGAAGAAACCTTTTGGATAATATGTTTTATATCCAAGATATTGACTGTTTCCTCCAGTGCCTATACCGGCTCCAATCCACTGGCCTCTGTTGGTATATCCCTGTACAACAAGGTGGTGCATATAAAAATTATTTGCCCATAAAAATTGTGAATAAAAAGGAGACATTTCAAGATGGGTATATTCAAAAATAATCTCGCTGTGAATATCTTTGTTATTAAAAATATTTATTCCTTTTTTAAGCCCTGCAGTAAAAGCAATTGTATGAGAAAAATTACCTATTAATAATTCAAGAGAAGAACCGGGCACGTCATTATATGCTATATCAAGATATAAATCCAAACCGGCTTGTGGAATTAAATATTCAAAACCCAAAGAAATACGTTGATCCCAGACGTCAGAATCGCCGGATTTTTTCATCATATTTGATGTAATAAGACTTAAAATAGTGTAATAAGATGCCGGAGTCCAATCTGCAATATAAGTTCTATTTAAATAAATAAAGAATCCTGGAATAAAAAAGGGAGAATAAGCAAAAGATAACCCTGAAATTAAATTATATTTATTTGTATTATTTTCAGTTCTGTAACTGTCAAAAAAATCTGATTCCTGCAAACGTCCTGCCCATATTCTAAGTTCTATCTCACCTAAATAAAAATCATTAAACGGCAGTGTTACGCGTTGTTTTCGCAGTCCTATATCTATTTTAGGATATGAAGAAGCGTTGTTTGAATGTATTATTGAGTTTATTTTTGAAGGTCCAAGCCAAATTGCCTGATTTCCAAATCCAACAGTAAGAGTTTTCCATGTATAACGAATTTCCGAATCGCCTAAATCCCATTCAAAGAAAGGTTTGTCGCCGAATCTTTGAGGAGCATCAACTCCGATATTATAATCGTATCCCCAAATATATCCGTATTTATTAACATAAGCGGAAGGCATTATATCAAATGAGGCATTCTGAGAAAACGAAATATGAGGAAGAATAGTTAATTCAATTCCGTATCCCTCAAAACGCGCTCCGCCTTTGAAAAGGGTATTAAATCCGCGTCCTTGCCATAAAACTCCGTCATTTTGTCCGTAAGGGACTGTGGTATTAGCGGACATAAAAATTTCAGGTCCGTATATTCGCACGCGGAAATCTCCGATCAACGGATGAAAAATGCCAAGATTATTGTTTTTCCAGAGATGTTCAGTCGTTTCGTCTACAATCCAAACTGAATCAGAAAGAGTACGATAGTTAAGGATAGGGCGTTCTGTTAATCCCTGTAAAGCAAGGAAATAGTAATATTCTTCCTCTGCGGATTTTAGTGATTCTTGAGCATAATTCTTGTTTATAATCGACAAACAAAAAATAAATAATAATATAATTTTTTTTTGAATAATATTCTCCTATTATTTTATTTATAAAATAATTATTTGTATTTTTTAATTATATAAGAATTTCTGTGTAATGAAGCCCGATATGCAAAACCGCTTTTATACATTTGTCCGTCTATTATTAAATACAGTTTTTTCGATAAAGTAAGCAAAAAATAATCTACAAAAGATTTTATATAAAAATCTTTTGTTAAACCTGATGAATAATCTATATGTGCAATTACACCGGGAATAATATATACAAAATCATATTTTTTAACCGCATTCAAGAATGTTACACTGTCGGAAGTTACAAGTATTTTTTCACCGGTTTCATCAGCATGTATTTCTTCCAAATGAGCAAGGCATCTATTCAAAAGTTCCGATTTTTCTTGTTCAGGCAATACAGGGTATTCGCCTTCATAAAAATCTCCCAACAACGCTTGAAATCTGAATGTTGCGGAAATAAAATCATTGCCAATTTGCGATAAATTGTAATCAATCAAATTTTTTAATTCAGGAGCAGGTTTAAATAGTAAATTGAAAATATCGGCATACTCGGCATACGCATACCAAGCATTTGTCGTTATATGTAATTGATTATAACATTTTAACAATTTCTGTATTTTGTTTCTTGTATCTCTATAGTAATCATTAGTTGAAAATTCATAAATAGCGGATTGTTTTGCGTTATAAATAATATCGCAATCATTTATAGTCCATTCATATTTATTCGGGATAAGATAGTCTGTTAAATTAAACGGATTTGTAAAATTTATTTTAAAATCTGCGCCGAAGTCCCTAGATATTTCATATAAAGATGTAATACCTGCAAATCTGTCAGTAAGTCCTCCCACAGACGTTCTTCCGTCGGCCATATATATTATTTTTTTGGAATAATTTATAATATAATGTTTTTGAATTTGATTGTTCTTTTTTGAATAATATTTTTTAAATATATTTTTAGAACGGAAATATGTTGTTGTATTTGAATATTTTAGTAAGATAAAAAGTCCGTAGGGTATGCAGAATTTAATTATTTTTTTTATTAATTTTAGCAAAGAGATATCCTATTATTAAAATATGTATGTTACGTTATTTTACCGTACCGTTGTTTATTATGATTCTTCTGTCGCATCGTTCTACAGTGCTTATTCTATGAGCGATAATTATCAATGTTTTATTCACGCTTACGTTATAAATTTCATCCATGATCTTATTTTCAGTTTCGTTATCAAGCGAAGAAGTAGCTTCATCAAGCAAAAGAACTTCCGGATCGTCGTATAATGCGCGTGCAATGCCGATTCTTTGCTGTTGTCCGCCGGAAAGCTGGATGCCGCCGTCTCCTACATGCGTATTAATTCCTTCTTTTTGCGAAAGGAAATCCCAGATATTCGCTCTCTGGAGAGCAATTCTTATCTTTTCTTCATCGGGGATTGAGCCAAATGAAACATTTTCTGCGACTGTTCCGTCAAATAAATAAATACTTTGCGGTATGTATCCAATTTTCTTTCGCCAAGAACGGACATTTTTATCTGTTAATAATGTATCGTCAATGTATATTTTCCCCGATACAGGCTTATGAATACCGATAATAATGTCAATTAACGTTGATTTGCCGCTTCCGCTTTCGCCGGTTATGGCAAGTTTTTCTCCTTTATTTACAAAAAAAGAAATTCCGTTTATAACTTCATTTCCTGTTACGTACTTAAAAATAATATTTTCAAGACGGATGGAATGTAAAAATGCAAGGGGCTCGGATTCTTCTTCTATAATCTGCTGATGCAAATTATTATTGACATTTTCAAGTGTATTATGTAAAAAAGCTATATCGCCGATATTTTGAAGCATTCGGTGTATAGAAGGTAGTATTCTGTAAAGCGCAAGAGCGTACATTGAAATAATGGGAATAGAAGCAGAAGCGTCATGATACATCCAAATAAAAAAAATAACGGCGGCAATAAGCAGGGAAAAACCGATACTTTCTAGGATACATTTCGGTAAAGCGCCGAAAACATAGTTGTATACTTCCGTACGTGTCTTTACGGCGGCGGCGGCGTCATAGGTTTGAAGGATGTTATTTTCATTGCCTTTAAGTTTTATAAATTTTATATTTCCAAGCGATTCTTTAAGCAAACGGTAGATCATTTTTCCGGATTCAAGCCGGTTTGTTCCCAGTTGTTTGTTCTTTTTTGTAATAAAAGGCAGTAAAAACAACAACATTAATAATAAAACAGAAGTTAAAATCAAGGTCATTTTCCAGTTGATAATAACAATAACAATATAAATAAGAAGAACCGGAAAAAATTCAGACAAAAGTTTCATTATGTTAAGAACAATTCTGCCGACATCAATTGTTTCTTCGGTAATTGTGCGTATTTGTTCGGCAGAATTTTTTTGAACATAAACTTTATAAGGAATCGAAAGAATTGTTTTAAAAACTTTTTTTGACAAATGTTTGTAAATTCCGAAAGAAAAATGATTTATTAAATAAGTAAGTATAATTGAATAAATTGCTCTAATTAAATAAAAGAAAATTATCACAATACCGAATGCAATTATAAAAGGTTCAAATCCGTCAAACCCCGCAAAATCAAACGCTTTTTTATACCAGCCTGTTTTTAAAAGACCGGGATCGGAAGCAAGAGAAATAAAAGGCATTATGGCGGAAATCCCTACGGTTTCTATGACGGAAAATCCGATTGTCAAAAAAAGCAGAATACAAAAAGTTATTTTTTGCCTGCGATTAAGAAGCCGGTATAGACTGCCAGGAACGGATAATAACGCTTTTATTTTAGGACTTATCATTTACTGCCGTTTCCGATTCCAAAATAAACAAGACCTGCTGCTAACGCTTCCTGTTTTTTGTATATATTGCGAAGATCAAAAAAGTTGGGAGATGAAAGCAAACTCCTTACTTTGATTAGATCAAGATTCCTGAATTGATTCCATTCTGTCGCTATTACAAGAGCGTCCGCGCCGCTGGCGGCGTCATATTCGTCTTGTGCAAAATATAATGATTTTTCTATCGATTTCATCCGCCATTTGGCTTCCTTCATCGCGGCAGGATCGTAAAGCCGCAAAGACGCTCCCAGTCCTGCAAGATATTCGCAGACAGTAATCGAGGGCGACTCGCGCATGTCGTCGGTATTCGGCTTAAAAGCAAGGCCTAGCAGACAAATGGTTTTCCCGGCAAGCGAACCCAGCGCGGATTCGATTTTTTTTGCAGCTCGCAGTTTTTGTTTTTCGTTTGTTTCTATAGTTGTTTCCACAATATGCAAAGTTTCATCATGATCCCTGCCAATCTTTGCAAGAGCTTTTGTGTCTTTAGGAAAACATGAACCGCCGTACCCAGGGCCGGGGTGCAAAAACTTAGAACCGATTCTTCCGTCTTTTCCCATTGCCCGCGCTACATCCTGCACGTCCGCGCCCGTCTTTTCGCAAAGGTTCGCGATCTCGTTGATAAACGTTATTTTTACCGCAAGAAAAGCGTTGGAAGCGTATTTAATCATCTCCGCCGATTCAAGGCCTGTTTCGATATAAGGGGTTTCATTCAAGAAAAGAGAACGGTAGACGTCCTTCATAATGTTACGCGCTCTTTCGCTTTCGCTCCCGATAACTATGCGGTCGGGATGGGTAAAATCGTAAACTGCGGCGCCTTCTCTTAAAAATTCGGGATTGGAAACAACGTCAAATTCTGCGGAAACGCCGCGTTTGGAAACCTCTTCTTTTATCCAATTTAACACTTTTCTGCCTGTTCCGACGGGAACCGTGCTTTTATTTACGATAACAGTATATTTTTCGATAATGGAGCCTATTTGACGCGCCGCAGTTTCTACATAGGCAAGATCCGCGCTTCCGTCGTCGGCGGGCGGGGTTCCTACGGCTATAAAAACAACGTCGCTTTGTTTTACCGCCGCGGCTGTGTCTACAGTAAACGTGAGTCTGCCGCAAGAAATGTTACGTGCTACTACCGCGTCTAGGCCCGGTTCATAAATAGGAATTATTCCTTTTTTTAGCGATTCTATTTTTTCACTGTTGCTGTCAACGCAGATAACGTGGTTGCCGAAATCCGAAAGACAAGCTCCTGAGACGGATCCTACATAACCTGTGCCTATTACGGCGATTTTCGCCATTATTAACTCCTAATACTATGTAACATCAATAAAAAAAGTCTGTGCCGATATATATTTCCATATTGTTATAATTCGGTTTATTTTTTAAATTCCATCCTAGAGATATGCGTAAAAACAAACTGCGGAAAAATTCAGGGAAAACAATAACTTCCAAACCGCCAGTAGAAATATATTTTTTCAAGATTAAATTGGTTTTATTTTCATGGCTTTGATATACTGCCATGTCAATAAACGGCGCTACAAAAAGCTCAAAATTAAAAAGACGCAATTTCTTTTTGTCAAACCAAACGGAAGGCAGGAATTCAAGGATTTTGATCGGAAGGTCAAGGTTCATAGAAAACATATAATCCGCCGCAATTTCCTTGTCGATAACTCCGCGAAGTACGTCTCCCGCTGCGGTATTTCCATATTCATAAAATACCCATTGACGGTACATAAGGTTTGTAGAAACGCCGAAAAAATTTGTGATCTTAAAATGACCTATGCCGGATAATTTTATCGTGTCTGTCCATGGATTTTTACCGTGTTTTGCATTGAAAAAATTATAATCAAAAGAATTTTTTACCGATATATCCAAGCCTTTTCTGAAATTTCCAATCCAGTCTACTCTGTTAAAGCCGAGGTTTTGGTTAAAACTGAAAAAAGGCCCCTTTCTTATGTCATCCAAAGGCCAACTTGAAAATTCATGAGGAAATTCAACGGAAATGCCGGGAGTAAAAACAATCTCTCCGTAATTACCCGCGTCAATGCCGACAGGTATTTTCCACAAAATATAAGGGTTAGTCGACATATAAAAACCGTCTTGAAAATTACCGTATAAAGGTTTGTATACGTCTTCGTTTTCTACGTTTGAATAGAAAGATTCGTTTAAACCGAAAGTAAAGGTAGTAAAACTTACCGGAAGATCTACCGATAGGCCCGTTGTATTTCCGAAATAATACGGCTGTTCAGTGCCGGGACGGTAAATAAAATCATTGAAGAATTTGATGTTCCAGTTAAGACCGTAAGCTGTAAACGGAATATTGGAATCGAACATGAAAAAGAAAGAATTTCTCTTGTTTTCGTCATGCGAAAATCCGAAGTCAATCCTTAAAGGACTCATTGTTCCCAAGAAATTATAATCTCGCGCTTTAAGCGTTATGTCAAAACCTGTATTGGAACTGTATCTGGGGCGCGGAATGGCGACAATGTTCCATGTATCTTTTGTTGTAATTACAATATCAACCGGAAATTTTCCGTCTTCGCGCTGTTGACCGATTGTGTAGTCTATGTTTACGCTGTCTAAAACCCTTTCATTAAAAAGAAGTTGGGTTTTATCCTGAATATATTTTTCCAGTTCCGAAAATCCTGTTATTTCCTCTCCCGTTTTAAGTTCACCTTTTCTGATCAAGGCGTCAGACCGAGTCAATCCCTTTATGTTAAATTTGAATGAATTAATTATATAAACAGAATTATCCTGAGATTCCTCCAGCGAAAATGCGGAAACATAAACGAGAATAAATAAAAACAAAAAAAATAAAAAACGATTGTTCTTAGAAAATAAATTGTGCAAAAGAATCCTTATATTATCCCGTACAAACGGGTTTTTGCCGTAAAATAATACCTGCCGGAAACCGGCGGACACCGGGCGCACCGGCGGCCGAAACACGCTCAATGAAACCGGCGATTTTTGCAGATTTATAGATAATATATCACGAAAAAAGGGGTGTTTCAATACATTTTGACCTATTCGGTAAGGTTATAAACGTTTATTTCCAAGCAGTTTATTATCTCGTATTTTGAAAAATCGTCAATTTCGTTATTGTTGGAAAGAAATTCCTTCCAGTTTGCGACAAAATCATCGGCTGTTTTACGGTGCAAAGGAAGGTGGCAGCCTATTAATATGCCTTCAGCGTTCTTGTTCCTGACAATTGTATTGCCTTTACAAACAACTTTTATGTCGGAAAGGATATTTTTTTGCGCTTTAGCCAAGAAAGTGATAGTTCTCTGGTTGTACATACCCTCGGAAAAGAACTTTTTATACATTGAATAGTCCCATTGATGAAGCGGCAGTCTGATTCTTGTCAAAATTTCCTTTTTTTCGGGCACGTTGCGGTCTTCTTCCATGTGAAAACGCGAAGCGGAAACCCACCGCGAATTTTGAGCGTTTCGGAACTCGTATTGAGCGTCAAGGGCGACAAGCAGGGCCGGGATGTCTAGCAAACGGGAAGTACAGCAGATATTGCCCCCGATTGTCGCGACATTTCTAAGCTGGACTCCGCCGATATTCTGAAGGCAGTCGCAAAAGACTTCGGGCACTATTTTCCCGAGCCTGATTATCCTGTTCAGTTTTACCATAGAGCCTATTTCAAGGTAATGTTCGGTTCTAGTAATGTTTTGCAGTTCGTCCATTTTATCAAGGCAGATTAAAACGGGCGGCAATTCTATAATGGTCTTGCTTTGCTTCCACAAAAGAACTGTGCCTCCCGCGTAGGGCAGAGCGGAGGGGTTCTGGTTCCACGCCGAGAAAAGCTCGTTGAACGATGTCGGAAAGAAAATTCTGTTAAGCAGTACGTCCATACAATCTCCGACGGCGTATGCCTATAATGTGATTTACCGCTTCTACAAGCCTGTCGATATTTGTACAGCGGCAGTTAATCCCCGCAAAACTCATAATTATCTCTTCTCTTGTGGGGTTAGGGAACCGTTCAAGAAGCGTCTCTGTGCAAAGGATTTTCCCGGCTTCGCAATAACCGCAATTTCCCAAATGCGTTTCCTTAAAACCTGTTAATATGTCGTTGTACTCGTCCGTCTGGGAAAACCCCTCTATCGTAATAATTTCGCTCCCTCTTATTCTGAAGGCGGGTATAAGGCACGCTGGCGTTACGCTGCCGTTAAAAATTATTGAGCACGCCCCGCACTGGCCGTTAAGACAGCCGGACTTTGCTCCGAACAAGCCGAAACTTTCCCTCAGTATATGAATAAGCCTTACTCCCGCTTCCGTGCGCACGACAACGTCTTCTCCGTTTAAAATAAAATTGATTGTCATTTTTGCCCCGCTTGTACGTCGTTATTTCTTAGCCGGGCAATTTCCCAAATTTCTTTTCTTTTTAACGGGATGGATTTGTAGCAATGATCCATTGCCTGTGAGACCGCCTGTAAAAAAGCCGCGGGTATGCATGTAAAAGGAAGTTCGCCGATTCCCTTTGGTTCTAAATTGTTTGTAGAAAGAAAATCAATATCAAAAACAGGAATGTCCATATACGACGAAATAACAAATTTGTCGTATTTTGTTTTTGGCAGCGCCCCGTCCGAATATTCTATATTTTCCGCAAACGCCCATCCTAACGCCTGAGACGCTCCTCGAGTAAGGTTTCTTCTTGCCCTGTTTTCGGAGATGATTTTCCCTCCGTCTACTCCAAGCCATACTCCGCGGATCTTTGGAATACATTCCACGATGTCTATTGAAACTTCAACAACGCAGGCCGCCATTGCAAGTTTTGAAAAACCGTTGATGTCCATGTTTTTTCCGTTTCTCGGTAAAAATCGATCCTGCCACAACGAGCCGTATTGAGGTTTAACGGAACGGCGTACCGTAATCGGAAGCGGATCGTGAAAACGCTGTTTACGGATTGCAATACAGCATTTTTCCACCAGTTTGGTAAGCGCCGTTATATTTCTTGATGCACAGCACGGGCCGCTGTCAGGCGCCTGTTCGTTAATAAGGCGCACATTGTCCGCTTCAATCGATAATATTTCGCCTGCGACTTTTGCCCAAATCTTCGCGTAATCTTCGTCGGAACTTGTAATGCTTGTTTTTATTTCTAGAAACCCGTCTTTTGTAAGGGTAGCTTCCACGCTGTAAATACCCTTGTCTTCTCCGTGGTAAAGAAGCCCGTTCCCCTGAAACCCGAGCGTCATGCCTATGCCCCTTAGATTTTCCCCTTTTTCGTACATAATTTTGTTTTCTTTTCTGCTTTGCCTCAACATCTCATATGATGCCCATTTACGGTAATAATCGCTCATGGCGGTTACGGAACTGATAAGTTTATCTACAGAGATATGACTTTTTGAGCCTATGCCGGAAGGCAAGATCAAAGAAGGGTTATAGCGTGTTTTCCGCCATTCAACAGGGTCGATTTGAACTGTATCCGATATTTGGGAAATATGGCGCTGTATTGCGAAAAATCCCTGCGCTAACCCGAACCCTGAAAAAGGCCCCTGCGGCGGCAGGTTAGAAGTGTTCGCCTTAGCGGTAATTTTAAAATTTTCGATGTTGTTGTAGCCGATAACGCCAAGACATACTTGATCCAGTATTTCTTCGCTGTTAACCCCGTATGCACCAAGGTTAACATTGATGTCAACTTCCGCGGCGGTTATATTTCCCTTTTCGTCGATTGTGGTTACTATATCGATGTTCGATTTACAGCGTTTTGGAGAGTAAAAAAAGTCTTCTTCTCTGTTTAAGATGAAGCGAACGGGCCTGTTTGTAAAAAAAGTTCCAAGCGCGGCATGGCAGGCGACAAGAGACGCAAACATGAGTTTTCCGTCCATGTGCAGGCTGAGCGAAGTGGTTTCTACGGAAATGTTTGATTGGTCAATCCCCAAAACGCGGGCGACAGAACGTTTTACGTGGTAAGGCCATTGAGTCGCTGTTTTAACGGTAAGCACTTTTTCGTCTTTTTTCTTGGTCTCTTTTTTTTCATAATATGTAACCGCGCCAACAGGTTCGGCGTACCAGTGATCCTGTATTCCTGTTACATAGCTTCCCGCGATTATCAATCCCGGTCTGTCATAAACACTTTTGTTGTCCCCAATTTGTATCTCGCGGACGGCTGCCGCGGGTTCTATGGCGTTGAATTCGGGCGTTTGCTCGTCGTAAATTACCTTGCATTGTTTCGCGAATTCCTCCAATTTTGTCTTGTCCTGCCCAAGCAAAATGGCGACAGGTTCCCCTATGTATGACAGTTTTGAGTCGGCGAGAATGGGAATGGAAGTGTCTTCCAGCCTGTTTTCCCCGGGAATATTTCTCGCGGTAATAAAGGTATAGTTGTCGGGAAGCACAGGAAATTGAATCAATTTTAGATTTCCGTTCGCTATGGGAGACCTTATGGTTATGCCGTATAATAAATGCTGAGGGTATATATCTTCAAGAAAAGCGGAAGCTCTCATTAAATGACAGTTTATTTTACTTTCATTACTTTATCAATCAGAATACTTCGCAATAGTTCCGCGTTTCTATATACTTGAGATTTTTCGCTTTCAAAACGGCAGATGGGGCGCAGTTTTTCAAGGGTTTCTTTCAGATTAACGTTAAAAGGTTTTTCCCGCTTTACCTGTAAAATTCTGCTGTGTTCGGTCTCATTGATCTTTTCGTCTCCCGACCAAAGAGGCTCGTCCATGCGCTCGCCGGGGCGCAGTCCCGTGTAAACTATTTTTATTTCGGTGTCAGGCTCAAAACCGTGAAAGCGGATTAACTGTTCCGCCAAATCGCGGATGCGCACCGGTTCCCCCATATCCAGAAGGTACAGGCTTCCGTTTTCCCCGACGCCTCCCGCTTTTAACACAAGGGAACAAGCCTCGCTTATGGTCATAAACCAACGGCGGATGTCGGGGTGGGTAACTGTGACAGGTCCGCCTTTTTGAATCTGCTTCTGGAACAGAGGCACTATCGAGCCCCGGGAGCCAAGAACATTGCCGAAACGCACTACCATAAAATTGGTTCCGCCCGAAGCCGCGGCGGCTTCCAGCACCATTTGCTCGCACAGGTATTTGGACGCTCCGTACACGGAAACAGGCTCTACCGCCTTGTCGGTGGTGATATGCACAAACCGTTTGGTATTGTGTTTTATGGCGGCTGTTATCAGGTTTTCAGTTCCAAAGACGTTATTCTCAACCGCCGCTACGGGGTTTTCTTCCATCAGCGGAACGTGTTTGTACGCGGCGGTGTGAAAAATAGCGTCCGCTTTCAGGTTTCCTAGAATGTAGTTAACATAATCCGCGTCTCTTAAATCCCCTATGATCGGGACAAGCGCCGCTTTTTCGCCGACTCCTTCTTCCTGCAAAAGGCGCAATTCCCTGTCTATCTGGTAAATTGAATTTTCCCCGTGCCCGAAAAGGTAGAGGCGGGAAGCGCCTCCCGATAAAAGCTGGCGGCACAGTTCGCTCCCGATTGAACCGCCCGCGCCCGTTACAAGCACTCGCTTGCCCCTTAGGTAGGCGAGGCTCTGTTTCAACTTTATCGCCACAGGGTTTCGCCCTAAAAGATCCTGCAAGTCTATGGAACGGGTCTGGATAAAATGAGCGTCCCCGTCGATTATTTGGGAAATGCCTGGAAGGATTTTTATCTGCTGGAAGCCTATTTTTTTTATATTGTCGTATACTTGTTTCAGATAATCTCTGCCCGCGTCCGGCATTGCGATAATCGCCTCGTCTTCTCTGTTCGCCCTTACTAAAATCGCGACTTCGTTAATTGGACCTATGACGGGTATGTTGTCGATTTTTTTGCCTATGTTCTCGGGGTCGTCATCCAGAAAAGCGGCGACTTCGCCGAATATGGCTTTTGAGATTAATTCGTTCGCTATTGTGCGCCCGGCAAACCCGGCGCCGATTATGAATATACGTTTTGATGTAGGCGTTACCTTACCCCCCTCCCGGCCGGCTCCATTGAGCCGATAACTTCAAACCCCAGATCTATACTAAATGAATCATTATATAAATCAAGCATTATTTTTGCTCTGCCTTTCCTTCTGTCCACTTTTATAATCCTACCTTCCAATCCCATAAGCGGTCCTTCTACGACTACGATGCGCGAATTTTCGTTGAAATACACCTTGGATCTGCCCGCCACGGGGCCCGCGTTTTTGATAAAATGGAGAACCAACTCCAAATCCCTGTCGGCAAGAGGCGTAACTTCCTGGTTCGATCTTAAAAAACGGTAAAACCCGTCCGTTCGCCTGAATTCCCATTGGTATTTCAAGATATCCGCGCTATTTTCAACCTCGACAAAGATATATCCGGGAAAAACGGCGGACATGGAGGGTTTTATCACCCCTTTCTTCTTTATGTCGAGACGTCTTTGCGGGAAATAGACGGGAAAAGTGACTTCAGGGTGCATGGCTTTAAAAAGTTTAATGAATTTGGCTTCCGCGCGGGTTTTTACCTGAATAGCGTAATAGTTCATTTTCCCTTCCGGTTCATGATACACGAATAACTTAAAAGTGCATATATCTAATCATTGTTTTTTTATCGCCGATAATTGAACCAAAGGAGTGTAAATGGCAAAAAAAATAGCGTTTGTTCTTTTTTGGGGCGTTCTCTTTGTTTTCAGCGCTTCGGCGCACATGGTTTCGTTTTTTATCATTGAAACCGGGCTTCCGCTTGAGGGAGTGAAAAGCCAGTATTCACAGCTTTGGGAAAACGCTTTTTTTGACGTGTTTTTTGACGCCGGGTATATCGTTTGCAATTCCCCGATGATGCGCATCTCGGCGATGCCGAAAATGAGCTTGGAAAAATTTATCGAGGAAGAAGTGGTAGAGGCGAGAGACGGAGGCGCGGACTATTTCCTTGTCGCTCAGATTGATTATTCGCGCGACTCGTTAACCCCGCGCGAGATTTCGCTTGTTCTGTTTAATGTTAGTCCTTTTAAATTAATCAAAGAACGAAAAGTAACCGGAAAAGCTTACAAATCGGATAAAGAAGATGTTGAGGAATTAAGAAATATAGTCAAGGGCATTGTTCCCAAGATAAATTAAGGGACAGAGGGGAAAAAAATGAGAAAAAAAATAATATTTTACGTTATAACGGCTCTTTGTTTGTTTGTAAGCGCATCTCCTTGGGAAGGGGCCGCCGCTGTCGCTCCCGAAGGAGAACTCCCGGCAAGCGGCAGATATATCGCGACCAATTCGTTTCCGCGAAATACCGTGGTAGATATTTTGAATATCGAAACAAATAAAAGCACGCGCGTAATTGTCGCCGGCAACCTTGAAAGCCCGGGACTTCTTGCGATTGTTTCAAGGGAAAGCGCCGAGTTAATCGGAATGCGCCCCGGTTCCGTAAGCAGAATAAGAATGACTCAGCCGTCAGACCCTGTAGCCTATGTGCGTTTTACGGAAGGTTTATCTACAGGCATTCCGGACTATGATTCAGGAGAAGTAATTAGCGAAGACAGTTACGAAGGAGAATTTGTAAACCCCGCGTCCGCTCCAAGCCGCGTTTCTTCTGCACCTCCTGCGGATACAGACTCGTATAGCGCTTACTCCGCGCCTGCGCCTGCGGCCTCTGTTCCAGAAACCGGGTATCCTTCGTATATGCTTGAACCCGAATGGGGCGGCGCGAGAAGTTCGCGCGATATCGTAGATCTTCCCTCAAATGCAGTTCTTGATAAAAAACCGGAAGCGCCTGCGCCTTCATATTATGAAGGGTACGAAGAAATAGCCGAAGCCGAACCTGAAGAAACGGAAATAACGACGGAAGATGCTTCCGATATGGCGGCCGAATATTTTCCGGAAGATGATTATTATGAGGAAATTGCAGAAGCCGTTCCTGAAGACGAATACTACGAAGATGATTTTATTGATGAACCAGACGAAATAGCGGAAGCTGATGATATATTTGACGAAATAATAGAAGATGATTATTTTAACGCGCCCGAAGAAGTAGTTGAATATATAATAGTGCCGTCGGATGAACGTCCTCCCGCAAGTATTTACGGGATCGATCCCGCGTTTATAATCCCAGGAATTTCAAGCGCCGCAAAGTCTGAATCGGCGAATAACCAAGTTATTAATCCTGTTAAAGAACCCGGTTTATCGGCATCCGTAAAGAATGAACTTTCACGCGGAAGCTACTATGTTCAGTTGGCGTCCTTCGACACGGCTGAATCAGCCGAGAACGGATTAACCCGCATAGATCAGCATTATAAACCGGTTGTTTACAATGAAAGCGGAAAATACCGCATTCTTTTAGGGCCATTGAACCAAGGTGAAAGCGCCGCTGTTTTAGCGCGGTTTAAAAGTATCGGTTATAAAGACGCCTTTGTGAAAGTTGCGCGATAATCTATAAATTTGTATAATAAGACAGCTTAAATACCCGGAGAAAGAAAACATGAAAAAAATTTTATTTATACTCTTGTTTGTAACATTGGTGTTTTCTTGCACAAGAAAGAATACCGTACAAGGGCAAAAAGAATTATCCGTGCTTGTTTTTATTACAGGCGTTACGGCAGGAAGCGTGCCTTATGAATTAATGGCGCAAGGCGCTCTTGAATTTGCTTCTGCCAACCCGAATGTTACCGTAAAGATATACGAAGCGGGTTTTAACCAAGCGCAGTGGGAACAACAGCTTGCCGAGATGGTATCAAGCGGAACTTATGACATTGTGCTTGGTTCCAATCCTTCATTGCCCGAGTTATGTGTAAATGTCGGGCAAAAATTTCCTAAACAGAAATTTATCGTCGCAGACTCATGGTTCGAGGGAAATCCGCAGATACGCACATATATGTACAACCAATACGAACAATCCCTTTTCTTAGGATACCTTGCGGGGCTTGTAACGGTAAGCGATATGCCTTACGCCAACAAGCAAAAACGAATAGGTTTTTTAGCGGCGCAGGAATATCCTCTTTTAACAAAGCATATGGTTCCCGGCTTTTTAGAAGGGGCAAGGCTTGCTGATAAAGAAATAGAACTCGACAAGCGTATAATAGGTTCATGGGCGGACGCCAATAAAGCAGCCGATCTTGCCTCCGCGATGATCGATTCGGGCGTAGACGTGTTTACCGCTATTGCGGGAGGCGCCGCGCAGGGAATGATAAAAGCCGCATCCGAGAAAAAAAAATACGTTGTAAGTTACAATACAAACGAATATAAACTGGCGGAAGGTCTTGTGCTTGGCTGCGGAGTAATGGAACAAAAAAAACTGGTTATGGAAATATTAAAAGACGCGTTGGAAGGAAAAATTATTTATGGAAAAGCGCAGATTGTCGGAGTAAAAGAAGGCTACCTAGGCTTTATTTTTGACGATCCTGCATACTCGAATAATCTGCCGGCCGGAATCCGCGAAAAATTCGAAAAATTCTACAATGACCTTAAAGAAGGAAAAATAAACTATACAATACCGCCTCTTTAATGCATAATTCTTGAAATGGACAGTTCTTATTGTGTAGAACTTTGCGGTATCAGTAAAACATATCCGGGTAGTGCGAAAAAAGCAAATAACAATATAAGTTTACACCTTAGAAAAGGCGAGATTCTCTGTGTCGCGGGGGAGAACGGGGCGGGAAAAACAACCTTGATGAAAATCCTGTATGGACTTGAAACGCCCGATACAGGCGATATTTATATAAACGGTAAAAAAGAAAAAATAAACTCTCCCGCAGAAGCAAAAAGATTAAAAATAGGGATGGTTCACCAGCATTTTATGCTTTTTCCCGAATTTACCGTCGCTGAAAATATCGCGATGGGAAACGAACCGCGTAAATGGGGGTTTTTCTTTGACTCGAAAAAGGCCGCGGAAGACGCGGAAACGATAATCAATGAACATAATTTTGCCGTAAAAAGCGCTCAAAAAATAAAAGAACTAAGTCAGGGACAGATGCAGCAGGTTGAGATTTGCCGTGTACTTGCGCATAACGCACGGGTAGTTATTCTGGACGAGCCTACCGCAATACTTACTGAACAGGAAACATTGTCGTTATTCAAAACATTAAAAAACCTTGTTTCTAAAGGTATTTCCGTTGTTCTTATAACGCATAAATTGCGCGAAATAAAACAAATTTGCGATAGGGTGGCTGTTCTGCGAAAAGGCGGACTTATCGGCGTAAGGGAAGCCGCAGATATCGATGAATACGAAATAGCCCGCATGATGATGGGAGAAAATTATACCGCCGCGGAAAATCCTCCGCCTTCCGTGAAAAATGATTATCAAAAAAGAGACATTATTGTTTTTGACAATGTAACAGTACGCAAAAGAGGGCAGAAGCGTCCGTTGCTCGACAAAGTATCGTTTAAGGCAAAAAAAGGCGAAATTCTTGGGTTTGCGGGCGTCGGCGGGAACGGACTTGGCGTAATAGAAGCGGTTCTGGGAGGCTTTCTGCATCCGTCGCAGGGAAAGATCTTTCATAACGGCAAAGATATTTCCGCTCTTGGAATACGCGCATTGCGTAAACAGGGGCTTGCCTATGTTCCCGCCGACAGAATGAGAGTAGGAAGCGCAAGAGACGCTCTTATCGGTGAAAATTTTATTATTTCAAACCGGAGTGAATTTGCAAATAACATGTTAATAGACAAAAAAGCAGTCGATGATTTTTCATTAAGACTTGCAAGCAGTTATGGAATAGAAGGCGCAAAAACGGATGAAAAAGCGGCTTTTCTTTCGGGCGGCAATTTGCAAAAATTGATTTTAGCGCGCGAAATAAACAGGTTGGATGATTATATTGTTTTCTCGGAACCTTCTTGGGGATTGGATATAGCGTCGAGCAATTTTATTATGAAAAAAATAAGGGAATTACGCGGAAGGGATGCCGCAGTCATATTAATTTCAACAAACCTTGATGAAATTCTTTCCCTTTCAGATCGTATTATAGTAATGTTCAGGGGAAAAATCGCGGGTGTTTTTGAAAACTCAAGTTTATCAATCAAGGAAGCTATAGGTAATTCTATGCAGGGAATCGGGATAAAAGAATGAAAGAACGTTCAAAATTGACCGGAGGCCCTCCCCATGTTCATAAAAATGAACAATACATGGAATTTACCCGTTCTTTGCCTGTTTTTACGGGTTTTTTAATACCTTTTATTTCGCTTTTGGTGTTGGTTGTACTTGTTTTTATTCTAAGCGATACTCCGGGAAAGACGCTGTATTTTTTCTTTGCAGGTCCTTTTGGAAATTTGTTCAGTTTCGGCAATATGCTGAACGCCGCAATCCCGCTTATAATCGGAGCGTTAGGTGTAACTATAGCGATGAAAGCGGGAAATTTCAACCTTGGCGGAGAAGGACAAGTTTATCTTGGAGCTTTTTGCGCGGTTGCCGCGTCTCTTTTCCTTTCAAAATACGGCATCGGGCGGTTAGGTGCTGTTACGGGATTTTTGGCTGTTACTTTCGGATTTATCTGCGCGGGTCTTCTCGGGGCGATAAGCGGTTTATGCAAAGCTTTGTGGAATACAAGCGAGCTTATCACTTCTTTTTTGCTTTCGTGTGCGGTAATTCCGGTTATAAACTACCTTGTTTGCGGACCGTTTCTGGATCCGCAGTCGTCGCTTCAATCCACACGCAAAATAGCGGAAAATCTGCGCCTTCCTTTGATTTTAAAACCTTCCGTTTTAAGCGCAGGTTTTTTTGCCGCCGTTTTGCTGATAATAGCGGTTCAATTCTTTCTGACAAGAACAAAGCCCGGCTATGAAATAAGGATGACGGGAAGTAACGAATTATTTGCGCGTTACGGCGGAATAAACACAAAAATGGTTACAGTCGTTTCTATGGCGTTAAGCGGCGGATTTTACGGATTAGCGGGAAGTATGGCTGTTATGGGAACATATCATTCCGTAATAAAAGAATTTTCATCGGGACTCGGCTGGAACGGTCTTGCCGTAGCTTTGATATCGGGTTTTTTCCCGGTCGCAGCGGCCCCGGCGTCTCTTTTCTTCGCGTGGATAGAAGCGGGCGCGAGAATTGCAATGCAGAATACGGGCCTTACCTATGAAACGGCTTCAATAGTGCAGGCGGTAATATTTTTTATCTCCACAAGTCTTGTTATACGCAATATTTACCTGCGGCGGAGGAAAAATTGATGTTTAAAAGTACAGTTACTGTAATGATACCCCTTTTGTTTGCAGCCGCAGGCGGACTTTTTCCCGCGCTTGCTGGAACCTTAAACATCGCGCTGGAAGGACTTCTTCTTGCGGGCGCTTTTTCCTCCCTTGCGGTTTATCACATAACAGGCAGTATCGCCGCCGCGATTACTTCGGCTGTAATTACGTCAATCGCGCTTTCTGCTCTTCACGCGTTTGCGGTATTCAAACTTCGCGCAAATCTTTTTATATCCGCCCTTGCGGTAAATCTTTTATCAAGCGGTCTTTGCGTTGTCGTTTCCGATAAATTGTTTCATACAAGGGGTGTAATTGTATCGGAAAACGCAACAGGCCTTCAAAACCTGTATATTATAGCCGGAATTATCATGCTTGCGGTCGTCTGGATTGCAATTTACAAAACGCCCTTCGGCTACCGTCTGCGCGCCTGTGAAAAAGAAAGCGAGGCTCTTATTTCGCTGGGGGTAAGGCCGCAGGCGTATCAAACCGCAGGTTTACTTATTTCAGGCTTATTTTGCGGAATAGGCGGCTCTTTTTTAAGTTTGAACCTTGGCGCATATGTACCGGGAATGTCCGCAGGAAAGGGATGGATAGCGCTTGCGGTGATTTTTCTGGGCGGACGGAACCCATTGGGAGTTCTTGCCGCCGCCTTACTTTTCAGCATCGCGGAGGTTTTTTCCAACTATGCGCAGGGAATTATGTCCATTCCGGCAGATTTTCTGCTCGCTTTTCCGTATATTGCCGCTTTAACAGCTATGATTGTTATATCGATTTTCCCCCGCCGTGACACTTAAATCAAGTTTGTTATTATCAATAATTTGGCGTTATATAAAAAAATAGTAAATAAATCTTGCAAATTTAACTATTTTACCTTATAATTGATAATAGAATAAATTTATTCCGAAACAACTTGATTTCTTGCAATAATGAGGCTTTAAGGGGGATTTAAATGGGTAAAAAAACCGTATTTTTCTGTTTTTTACTGACGCTTTCTTTTGGGCTTCTTTGGGCTGCCGGAAGGCAGGCAAATGAGTCAAAAACAGCCGAAGATCCGGCCGCTTTCAAGGATACAATCGATACAACAGAGAAAAAACCGGGAAAGTGGAATTATTATCTGGAAGCTACAGACAAGGCGAGCAATGTTTCTCTTGCGGGACCCGAAAATATATTTATTGATCCTGCGTCCGATCTTCCGAGAGCGACAATAATCAACCCAATGCCGAATATGCGCGTCCAAGGAAACCTCAACATTGTTGGTATAGCCATGGACGATGACGGAGTAAAAAGCGTCTGGATTACGGTCAACCGAGGCAAAGACGGGAAGGGCGAAGAGCTTTTAAAAATTCAAACCGACGGCGCCGATTACTGGTCTTTCTACCTTGATACGACAAATCCCCAAATTTGGACGGACGGAGTTTATTCAATTACCGCTTGGGCCGTTGATATAAACGATCTTTCGGGAATTTCCGATGATTTTCCCGCTAAAGTCCACAGAAAACACACTGTTTATTGGAATTTAGACCGTAAAAAACCTGAAGTTCTTGTAACAAGCCATGAAGTAGGCGCTCTTGTTTCCGGAAACGTTAAACTTAAAGGCACTGTCGCCGACGGAAACGGTATAAACGCCCTTTCTTATTCAATTAACGATGGAGCCAAATATCTGCCCTTAAAACCGACTTATAATAAAAAGACCGATCTTTACGATTGGGAACTCAATATAGATTCAAAAAAATTGTTTGAAGACGGTCCTAAAGTTATATGGTTCAAAGGATTGGACGGACAGGGTTCGACAGGGGTTAACGCCCACCTTTTGCTGGTAAATAACACTCCGCCCGACGTTAAAATCATTTTCCCCGAACCTACAGCGCCTGTCTGCGGCGTTTTTACGATTGCAGGTTATGCCAAGCACCGCATCGGTTTACAATCCCTTTCATGGAAAGCGGGTAAAGAAGGCGGCGATATTCCGATTCTTCTCGGAAACCCTTGGTGGTCTGCCGATGTAAATATCCGCGATTTGAAAGCCTCAAGTCTTGACGTTGAAGTCAAAGCCGTAGACGTTTCAGGCAACGTTACGATTTACAGGCAGAAATACAGAGTTGATCAAAACGCCGATATGCCGACTCTTTCGCTTACAGATCCCGTAATGGGCGCAATTACAAACAACAAAGGAGATCTTGTTGTAAAAGGCACCGCCGTGGACAACGACGGTGTTTCCTCTGTTTTCTACTCAATAGGTCCGTATCAGGGTGTAGAAGTAAAAACTTCGGGGTATTTCCAGTTTGTCATTCCTCAAATTCCGGAAGGTACATATAACCTTGATATTTGGGCGAAGGATATAACGGGCGTTACAGGCCCCAAGGTACAGGTTAAAAACATATCGGTACCCGCCGCGCTTTTAAAACCGAGCATCGCTAATGTTATTACGGCGAACCGTCCCGAAAGATTCTATACGGGTATGAACATAACTCTTGAGCCTAAAATAAGAAAAACAATGGAAGTAGAGATAAAAGGCATAACTCCGGTTGCGAACGCTACAATCGCTTTTGCGGATCGTAATCCCGATGTTATAAGGCCTTCTTTGGGAAAAGATCAAACAAGCCGCGCCATTGTCGCCATTCCTGCGAATCTTCCTTCAGGTTATACAAAAATCGAGATACGCGTAACGGACAAAGCGGGGCGGGAAGTTGTCTACCCCGATTATATTTTTATAACTCAAAATGATCCTCTGGTTCAGCCTAATCCCGATGCCAGATACGGTCAGTGGCTGGATTGGGTACGACCTGTTATAGGGGCCAGCGGCCGTATGGTGCTTTCGTCTAAAGACGACGTATTGCTCGGTCTTGCGAATGAGCCTTTGGAAAGATCGCGCTTAAGACTTAATGGAGTAGGGTCGGAAAACCTTTCTTTGGATGTCGATGAATACGGAAGAGTGCAGTTAAAAGCGTTAAAAGAAGGCAGTTTCGGTCCTCTTACCCTGCTTTTAGGCACATTTAACAGCCAGCAATTCAATATTATTGCCGATTTTACCGGTCCCGTAATAACGGTAAGGGAAACCCCGAAAGACTGGGTAACATCAAACGTCGCTTTCAAAATCAACGTAACAAGCGTTCACAGGATTAACTCAATCGCTTATTCAATGGATATGGGTACAAACTGGCAGCCGCTTCTGAGCGCAAGCGAAGTCGCCGCGTTGGGCGCGCCTGTAAATACCGATATTTCGCGCACGATTAATGTCGCGAATATACAAGACGGCTCCATAAACGTGTTAATCAGAGCGATTAACGACGCGGGAAACGAGTCAATGGCGAATTTTACCGCATACAAAGATACAATCGCGCCTGAGGCAACTTTGATTATGCCTATGGCGGAAGCAAAAGTAAACGGCACAATGCTGTTCGGTTTCCAGGTAAAAGAAGCCGGCGCGCTTAAAACCGTTACTTACAACAGGCCGTCTTCGGCGGGTGTTCAAGCGTTAACGGTGGAAGTTTTTAACGCGGATACATGGGGAAAAGATTATGCTCCCGTATTCTTGCCTGTCATGATGGATCAGGATAAGAACCTCTTTATCAACGGACGTATGCGCTTTATCTTTGAAGACAAAGCCGGAAACAGAAGCGAAATTAACAGTTGGCAGTTTGTAATTGATCAGGAATACGATGTTCCGGTTGTCCAAGTAGTATTGCCTCAGGATAACGAAGTAATCACGACCGACTTTATCGCATCAGGCGTTATGTTCGACGATGACGGAATAAAAAACATCAAATGGAAGCTCGATAACGGTCAGGAAAAAATAATTGAAGCAAAATACGGATTCTCCATTCCGATACCGATATCGACTCTAACCGACAATGACCACAGCGTAACCGTTACGGCGGTAGACGTTTACGGCGTACAGAGTGCGCCTGTTACGAGAAAATTCAGAGTGTCGCTTGCAGAGCCTACCGCAAAAGTTACATATCCAAGATTTGACACGGTATTAAAGGATGTAATCCAGATAACGGGAACTGCGGCGGATAAAAACGGCATCAAAGAAATTTATATTTCGGCTGATAACGGCAATACATACAACAAGGCGCAGGGAACGGAAAGTTGGTCTTACAGATTTAATTCTAGAATATTAAAAGACGGCCCCCACGTCGTGTTTATCAAAGTTTTTGACAATTACGACATACCCGCCACTTACGCCAGCATGATTAACGTTGACAACACCGCACCCGAAATTGTTTTGGACAGCCCGGCGGACGGTTCTCTTTCAATCGGAAGATTGTCCATCATGGGGCGCGTTATCGACGCCAACCTGGATAACGTTAACATTGAGATCCGCAGTCTGGAAGGCGCTACCGTAAACCCGAACGTAAAGACGCGAAAGCTCGGTTCTTCCGATACCATTAAGCAGGATTATGAGCTTACAGGAATGAAAGACGGTCTTTATAACATTGAGATCGTGTCCACGGATAAAGCCGGAAACGTTTCGCGTAATTCGCGCAACTTCGCTCTTGCCCGCGAAACATTTAAGAACATTGTAGAAATTTACTATCCTCTGGACAATGAAAAAGTACAGGGTAGCTTTAACCTTTACGGTTACGCGGGCGGCACCGATATTGCGGGCAAGGTAACGGTAAAAGTAAACTCAAGCGATAAAGTTACGGCGGATGTTGATCCGGTATCCGGGTTCTATACAATCCCGCTCAGTGTCGATGAACTTGTTCCCGGCAATAACACTATTGTTGTATACAGCAACTTTAACGGTTACGGATCTGTGCAGTCGCGCGCCCAAAACTTGGTTTACGCGCCGAACGGTCCTTGGGTTACAATTGACAGTTTCAAATTCGGCGATTTCGCGTATGACAGGCCTTATCTTTCCGGCCGCTACGGCTACAAGTTAAGCGACGAAGATCAAGAAATGCTTGCAGCCAAGGAAACCGAAAAAGAAATAAAGGATGCCATAAAAAGCAAGGTTCCCGATTTTGTGGAAATCAGTTTTGATAACGGAAAAACATTCAGAAAAACCAGCAAAGCAATGGCGAAAAATGTTGATTACCGCTACCGCTTGGAAACAGGCGATATGTACGAAGGTATACATTATATCCTCCTTAGGGCGACCATGAAGAACGGTGAAATCGCCATCACACGCATGTTGGTACAAGTTGACAAGACTCCTCCGGTTATCAGGCTTATCTCTCCGGAAGCGGGCGAGGTTTACAACCAGACAATCATGTATTCAGCGTCGGCATCGGACGACGTTGAGCTTGTAAGCCTTACCTACCATTTAAGGAAGGGCGACAAGGCGGCTTATGAAATACCCGGCTTCCTGCAAGGACTTTATATTGAAGGCTCTGTTCCTCCGTTCTTGAAACAGTTTATCTGGAAAGACGCGCCTAATATGCCGTTCGGCGGCGGAGCGACATACATGGATGTCGGATTGGGGCTCAGCTTCTTTGACGATAATGTTAAGGTACAGGGACAATATGGATTCCTGACACAGGATCTTTACGAAGCAATAGGCGGCGATAAACAACAGCCAGGCGGCGATAAAACGGTTCGTTACGGCGGGCATGTTCTTGCCATAAAACTGCTGGCGAGCCTTTACTCTCTGCCTTTAGGCTCCGTATGGGGACCGGACTTTGACTGGCTCTTCGCGACATTCTCTATAGGCGCTAACTTCTCTCTGTTCGATCTATTGCAGGAAGGCTATACACAAAGCGGTAAATCCACATGGATGAGCGCGTTGTTATTCCAGATAGAGTTCCCGAAGGTTACCATTCCTAAACGGAAGAAGTTAAGGACATTCAGCTTATTCACGGAAGGTCAGTTGTGGTTTGTTCCTACGGACGTAGATGCCGAAAAGATGGGCATAAAAACAACAATTCCGCACGTTATAATCGGCTTACGGGCTTATATATTCTAAGTTACCGGGCTGTTCGAAAGAGCAGCCCTTTTTTTACAAAGGAGAATTTTGTATGAAAAGAATTGTTGTTTTAGTTGTTTTGACAACGGTTCTGTTTATTTCTTGCGCTACACAAAGTCCGATTAATAATACTCATTGGATAGTCGGTACATGGATACAGGAAGGCGGTAAAGAATGGGTGTTTCACTCAAACGGCACATGTACCGCCGGAAAAGAAGAGTTTATTTACGGGATTTCCGCCGGAAGCGAAATATATATAAGCAACGGTTGGGGCGCCCGAAAAATTTTTTTATCGCCTGACGGTAAAAAAATGGTTATTATGGGAATCGTATTTCAAAAAAAATAAGTCTTGATTTTACGTAAGTAACTATTTGTTTGTGTAATCTTCGGCCAATTTCACGGCTTCGGCGAATTCGCTGTGGAGCAGATGTTCCGCCAATTTATCCAGAAGTTCCATAATAGAAGACTGCCAATTCTTTTGTTTAAGAAGCGACAATGTGTCTTTAGCGGTTTTTTTGTCATATTTAGCGCAGGCTTCTTTAATTACGGCGAGGTTTTCGTTTAGAAATGAAATGTCGTCATAAATATCCATGTCTGCGTCTTTATTGTGAATGATGTTCGCGTTTATTTTGTTTTTTTCAATCACGGACCGAAGCGCGGTCAAAAACACGGGCGTTTCTTCCGACAACAAGGTAATATCCTTCTCGCGTCCCGCTTTTTCCAATCTGGCAGCGAATGCGGAAAGCTCCTTCTCTCCGATGTTGGCAAGAGCGCTTTTCATGGCATGAACATTTACGACATATAATTGTATATCCTCGTCATTGAAATTGCTTTGCTTGTTATGTATTGTTTCTAATACGCCGACAGTTTTTTCCGCGTCTTTGGTGAATATTTTTAACAGTTCAAGGTTTGCGGATTTTGTTTGCGCCGATACGTTTTCCGTAGTGCTTTTCTTTTTCCGCGCGGCTTCGACAACCTCAGAAGGATATTTATCGCGGATAAATTTGTTCATTACGGCGTTTAACTGGTGTATGTCTATTGGTTTGGATATAAATCCGTTAAACCCGCTCGCCAGAAATACTTCCGTTTGCCCCGCCAGCGCGTTGGCTGTAAGCGCTACTATAGGCTGTGTATACCCAAGGCCGCGAATAATTTTGGCGGCTTCCATGCCGTCCATCTTGGGCATAAAATGATCCATAAAGATAATGTCGTAAGACGCGCCGTTTTTAATTTTATCTACCGCCTCAAAGCCGCTTGTAACCGTATCTATTGACAACCCGTAAGGAGACATAAGTCCTTTGGCTACATATAAGTTTGTTTCAACATCGTCAACAACAAGAACTTTTCCGTAAGGCATATAATCGCGTACAATCTGAGGCGCTTTTTTCAAATGCGACATTTTGCCTAGGCGGAACTGTAAAAGATTATCCACTATCGTTTTGCTCAAAACTTTATTGTCAACAATTTTCTGAGGCAGGCGAACTATGAATATCGAACCTTTGCCTTGTTCGCTTTCAACTTTAATATCGCCTTTCATCAACTCTACAAGGCGTTTTGTGATATTCATTCCCAACCCCGCCCCTTCTGTCGTGCGGTTGGCTTCCAGATTAAAACGTGAATATTCGTCAAAAAGTCTGTTCAACTGATCGCTTGTCATTCCTTGTCCCGTGTCACTGACGCGGAAAATCAGGTTTATCCATGACGCATCTTCGGCCTTTTCAGCCGAGAAGGACAGAGAAACCTTACCCGTATCCGTATATTTGAACGCATTGGATAGCAGGTTGTTTAGAATCTGTTTAAGGCGCAGTTCGTCGCCAAAAAGAGTCAACGGTATATTTTCATCAATTTGAAGGTCAAAAGTTATCGGTTTGTTGTCAAACCGTATGATATTAAGATAAACAACGTCGTTAATTAAACTTGGCACATCGTAATTAATCGGCGTAAGCTCAAGTTTGCCGGCTTCAATTTTTGAAAGATCCAGTATGTCGTTTATGATGCCGAGGAGTAAATAGCCTGAATTGTAGATTCTGCCGAACGCTTCCTGCATTATAGGCGGAAGAGAGTCGTTCTGCAGTTGAATTTCCGTAATGCCCAAAATGGCGTTCATGGGAGTGCGCACTTCGTGGCTCATGTGCGATAAAAACTGGCTCTTAAAACGGCTGCTTTGTTCGGCGTGTTCTTTTGCGTCTATTATTTCGGTTATATCGACCGAATGTTGTATTTGGGCGATTCTTCCGTCCGTCCATTCGATGTACCTGTCGGTATTACGGTAAACGCGGTTTGTAAAAGGATGCCTGAATTCCCAAACAACCGTGTCGCGCGGGTTTTTTTCCAGTATGTAGCAGGGGCAATAGTCGCATACATGATCCGTATTATTAATAAAGGTTTTATAACATAACTGACCTGTACAATCGCCTTCGATATTAAAAAGTTTTTTCATGTAATCGTTAACAAAAAGGATCTCGCCTGTATGGGGAATGGTAACATATATTTGAGCGTCAATTCCGTTCAGGACATTTGTAAGATACGCCAACATTTGGGATTTTTCGTTTTCTTTGTTCATCTGCATGAATAAAACAAGTAATATAATAATAAGCGTTATCGCCAACGCGGCGCCCAGTACTGTAAGGAACAAAGCCATTTTCCTTGTGGTTTTATAATAGTTGTCATAGGGCGTTACAACTCCCATATACCAACCGTTGTAGAGCCTTTCGATAAAAACAATGGATTTTATGCCCCGGTAGTCGGTCGTAATAATTTCATGAATATATCCATTCTGTTTTAGTTCGTCCTCATAAGCCGCTATATAGCTTCTTACGTCGCGCAGACGTACACCCAAAAGCGCCGGATCCGGGTGGGCGATTAACTCCATGTTTTGGTTTAACAAAAAACCGTAACCTTTATCGGCGAATTGCGTGTCAATGGCGTGCTGTTTTACCCTGTCTATGAATATATTAAGGCAAATAATGGCGAGAGGTTGACTGTTGTTATTGAAAATACGGCGCACGAATGTAATTGTTTCTTCTTGTGAAGCTAAATTAAAATACGGCGCGGTTACCCCTATGTCCCCGTTAGCTTCGACAGCCGCTCTAAAAAAGGGGCGGTTTTCCATATTATAATCTTCAGGCGGTTTCCAATTAACGTCTCCTGTTAGAAATACCCCTCCATACACGTCAAAATACCCGTAAAAACCGTTAACTCCCGCGAGGCGTTTTTCCTCGTTATTTTGCATGTAATTATTGATATTTTGGATATAACTATTAACCGTTTTGGCGTCAATCCCCAATAAAATCATGCTTCGGATAGTTTCCGAGATACCTGCCAATATTGTTTCAGGTTCCAGCATATCGGCCTTGATATTGGCTTCTGTGTATGAAATAGCGTCTCTAATATTTCTTTGCAGGTGTTTGCGTTCAATGTCGCTTACATACCGGTAACTAACAATAACCATAAGCCCGAAAGCCAACGCTACAAACATCATTTGCATATAGCGGGTGATTTTTTTTCTCGTGCTTTGGTTAATTATCCCCATATATATAATTGTACTACCTTTCCGTAAAAACACCAGCAAAATTGTAGAATTTTATTGATATAAACCATATAATACGGTCATGGAGCGAACATGGAAGCGATGAAAAGGACTGCCGATTGCGGCTCTTTGCGAAAAGCCGATAACGGAAAGACGGTCATACTTAACGGCTGGGTACACAGAAAGCGAAACCACGGCGGTATTTTTTTTATTAACCTTAGGGATCGTTACGGAATTACCCAGATAACGGTTGATACCGAAGGCAAACAAGAGCTTGCCGCTATTTGCGACGAACTTAGAAATGAGTACGTAATAGCCGCGGAAGGGAAGGTGAACCTTCGTCCGGACGGTATGGTTAACCCTTCTATGGAGACAGGCGAAATCGAGGTTATCGCTTCCAAACTGGTAATACTAAACAAGTCTGAAATTCTGCCTTTTCAAATTGACGAGGAAAGCAAGGCAAGCGAGGAAACGCGTCTTAAATACCGTTATCTTGACCTTCGCACCGCCGCTATGCAGAAATCAATCAGGATGAGAAGCGAGACCGCCTTCGCTGTCCGCGAATGGATGACATTTAACGGTTTTTATGAGATAGAGACCCCGACCTTTATAAAATCCACCCCTGAAGGTGCGAGGGATTACCTTGTTCCTTCAAGGCTTTACCCCGGCAAATTTTACGCGCTTCCCCAATCGCCCCAGCTTTACAAACAAATATTGATGGTAGCCGGCTTTGACAAATATTTTCAGATTGCCCGCTGTTACCGCGACGAGGATTCAAGGGGCGACAGACAGCCTGAGTTTACCCAGATTGACATTGAGATGTCGTTTGTGGGTAGGGACGACGTTCTTTCCGTGACGGAAGGGCTTATGGGCCATGTATTCAAAAAAGTTTTAGGAAAGGAAATACCGAAAAAATTTACAAGGCTTTCATGGGAAGAGGCGATGGAATTATACGGCAGCGACAAGCCCGATCTTCGTTTTGACATGAAGCTCCTTGATTTTGGAACTTTTGCGGAACAGAGCGGATTTCAGGCGTTCAAGGACGCGCTATCGGGCGGCGGGGCTGTAAAAGCTCTTGTTGTAAAAGGCGCTTCTTCTTTCTCTCGCAAACAAATTGACGAATTGGAAAGCCACGCTAAAATTTACAAAGCGCGCGGCCTTGCGTGGATGAAAGTGACGGCAGGCGGCGCTTTTGAAGGCGGCGTCTCTAAATTTTTCGCCGATAGCGCCGCCAAGATAACGGGCGCGCTTGGAGCGAAAGAGGGCGACCTTATCCTCATTGTCGCCGACGTAAAAAGAAACGTCGCCAACACCGCGCTTGGGGCGGTACGCTCCAAACTGGGACGCGATTTAAACCTTTATTCTTCGGACAGCTTTGAATTCGCGTGGATAGTGGATTTTCCCATGTTTGAATACGACGAGGAAAACAAAAAATGGGAGGCGGCGCATCATTTATTTACATGGCCGCAGGATAAATACCACGATACAATGGAAAGCGATCCGGGTTCTGTAAAAGGCGATCTTTACGATCTTGTCCTTAACGGCTATGAGTTAGCGTCAGGCTCCATTCGTATCCATGATCCTGAAATGCAAAAGCGCGTGTTCAAAATAGTGGGAATAGATCCCGCTCAGTCGGAAAAGAAGTTCGGCTTTTTAACGGAGGCCTTCAAGTACGGCGCTCCTCCTCACGGCGGAATTGCCCCCGGCCTCGACCGCCTGGTGATGATCATGGCGGGCTATTCGTCGTTAAAAGACGTAATAGCCTTCCCGAAAAATTCCTTCGCCGTAAGCCCGATGGACGATTGCCCCTCAGAGATAGAACAAAAACAGCTTGACGAGCTTCATCTTGTTATAAAGAAGCAGGACAGTTAGTCATATGCTCGGATAGAATTTTCTTTAATTCATCGGTTAGAGGAGTTGTCTGGCCGTTTATAATGTAAACTACCACACAGGTTCCTTTTGTGCAAAGTTTTCCTTCTTGCCAGGCTTCGTGGTAGACGGTAAACGACTTTGTCCCTATTTTGGAAATCCATGTTTTAATCTCGACATCGTACTTGAATAAAATCGGACTTAAGTAATCAAAATCGTTGTGGGCCATAATAAGAGGGAATTTGTTTTTTTCCATAGAAAGTTCAGGGTCGAAAATTTGCATAATAGGCTTTCTTCCCATTTCAAACCAGCAGGGAAAAACCGTGTTGTTAACGTGTCCAAGGACGTCTATGTCGCCGAAACGCGGACTGACTTTTATTGAAAACATGATTATTCGTGTTCAAGTTTAAGCGTTACGGTAGGCGCGTCGCAGACTTCGGGCGGACCGAAATATTGAATGGAGCCGGGGAAAAGGTAACTTGTCTTTACCGCCCATTCATCGCGTTTTTCCGTAAATGCCTTGAAAGGTTTTCCGTCAAGAAGAACAAGGGCTTTTTTGATGACGGGTTTTTGCGCGCCGTGGCGGTGTTCAAGGTTCATCATCATTGTAAGGGGGACGCCGCCCGCTACCCATTTATCTGCTGGAGCGGTAAGGTTCTTTACGCTGGAAAGATAGCCTGTCATGCCGAGGGCGATAAGTACAAAGGCGCTGTAGCCTAAGCTGTAGCAGTAATCGGAATCGAAGTTGGAAGGAAAAGCGCAGCGGCCTTCGTAACCGAAGAAGTGCGTTAAATACGAAAATTTGCCTGAATATTTTCCCCTGTCTTTCATGATGGACAATTTCTTTTCTACCATGCCTACAAGAAGTTTTTCTGTCTCTATCCTTGAAACTTGAACGTTGCCGTGGGGGTCGCGGTCCATCAAAAACTGCTGGGCTATTTCCTGGGGTATCATTTTCAAAATAGCGTAAGATATGTCGGTAAGCCTTCCGGACAGCCATTCCATTTGATCCGGGAAATGATGCAAAGACGCGAACTTGTCTTCCTCATCGGCTATCGTATCGTTAAGTTCTTCTATTAGTTTTTTTATTTCGGGAATAAATTCAACAAGCCCTTCGGGAATTAAAACTACGCCGAAATTTTCGCCGTTGTCGGCGCGCTTTGCGATTGAGGAGCAGATATGATCGACTATGTTGTCAAGCGAATAATGTTTCGCCTCGACTTCTTCGGAAATAAGGCAGACGTTAGGCTGTGTCTGAAAAGCGCATTCAAGGGCGATGTGGCTCGCGGCGCGTCCCATAAGTTTTACAAAGTGCCAGTATTTTTTCGCGCTGTTGGTGTCTCTGCAAAGGTTGCCGATAAGTTCGCTGTATGTTTTGCAGGCGGTGTCAAAACCGAAAGATGTTTCGATATGTTCGTTTTTTAAATCTCCGTCGATTGTTTTAGGGCATCCTATTACCTGAGTGTTTGAGCCGTTGGAAACAAAGTACTCGGCAAGAAGGGCGGCGTTGGTGTTTGAATCGTCTCCTCCGATAACTACAACAGCGTCTAACCCGAGAGTTTTCGCGGTTTGTAGCGAGGAGGCAAACTGCTGGGGAGTTTCGATCTTTGTGCGCCCCGAGCCTATTATGTCAAAACCGCCCGTGTTGCGGTACTCGTCTATTTTTTCTTTAGTAAGGATTTCAATCTTGTTGTCGATAAGACCGCTAGGGCCTCCCTTAAAACCGTAAAGGGTAGAGGAGGGGTTCGCCTTTTTTAGGCCGTCAAAAAGGCCGGCGATAACATTGTGCCCGCCCGGAGCCTGTCCGCCTGAAAGGATAACGCCTACTTTTAACTCGCGGCGTATTTTCTCGTGTTTACCTTTTTTGAAAGTCGCCAGAGGTTTCCCGTAGGTGTTTTTAAAAATCTCGCGGATTTTATCTTTATCTGAAACGGCTTCGGTAGGACTGCCGAATTCAACGTCTATTTCATCAACAGAACCGGCCAGAGTTGCCGGTAATTTGGGGACATAGGCATAACGTGCTTTTTGCAGCGCGGAAATAACCATATTCTTCTCCTATTAAAGGTGATTTATTTTTTCTTATGTCTGTTTTTCCGCAGTTTTTTCTTGCGTTTATGGGTGGCGATTTTTCTGAGTTTGCGCTTTCTTCCGCAGGGCACTTATAACTCCTTAGGATATGTATTTAACGGCTCAAGCCGTTTTGTAAATTATGCAATAATTGCGAAAAAAGGTCAACCTTTCAAAAACCTGTTTTCCTTAAGGTTCCAAAGGCTAGAGCCTTTCGCCTGAACCCTTGTTATTATTACCTTAATAAGTTATTATAATAAAATAAATTAAGCCTTACAATACTTGATAAATCCGGTTTTATCTTATGGATATAAAAGAAAGCGTATACAGCGAGACTTCATCTTTTTCTTTCTTAAAAACATTATATGTCCCATGTATGGGGAAAGCCTCGATTAAATATTACTCGTCGTTATTTTTTAATTTTTTCCTGTTTCAACATAGATCGGCTATTTTACCCGGCAGAATACCGGTAACAAATGTTGATCATCCTCTGGATAAAAAAATACCTTTTACCCCTTCATGGATAAAAATATACATTGATTTTGCCAAATTTTGGATAAGGATGCTTTCATTTGTAATCAGGCGGTACGGCAGGAAAACATACCCTCACGCGGGCGAATTTATCGCGGGAATGGGAGACCTATACGCCTTTGCCGCGCAAGTTTACAGGAAAAATCTTTCGACAACTTCCCGTCCTTTTTATATAAAGCGCCCTCTTTTTATGGTTTTACACATAGCAGACCCCCATCTTATGTGTATTCCAAGCCTGCACGTTATGGTTGTAATTTTCACATACACTACGTTCGCGAAAATCGCTAAATCTTTCGGCGATGAGGAAAAATTAAAAGTTCAGGTTCTAGAGATGAAATACGGCGCTCTTGCCATTGTAGAGGCCATTCTTTTTGTAAAACAGCACAGCATTAATTGTATTGCCGCGGCATTATACGCTATGAACTCTTTCAGTAACGAGCTTTTCCCGCCTGAAGAAGCGGAAAAATTCTTAAACCTGCTGTTTTCCCCGATTCCCGATTTCGGCGTGCACACAAAAAGCATTCATCCGTCTTACGCCCCCAAAACAAAAATACCTCAAGATGTAAAGGATGAAATTAAAGAATATATATTGAATCTTTTTAAGCGTTTTATTTCCGAAAGAAATTCCTCAAAATCATGGACGGAACCGCTTTTGAAATTCTTAAAACAGTAGTATAATAAATTAGGAGATACTTATGATAAAGAAAGTTTTTGTTTTTTTACCGGTAATTTTAATTATGATATTAACAAGCTGTAAAAAGGATGATGATGTAATTGTTCCTTCTTATGAGTATGACGGAGAGCCTCTTCATACACTTTGGCCTTACCCTGTGGGAGCGGCCGTTCCCGGAGCGATTACAGATAACGGCAAGGGCAAAGACAACGCTCTGCTTCCCGGGAACCCTCAGTATAATTTGCTTAAGCATTTTAACGTAGTGGTAGCTGAAAATGAGATGAAGCCGGAGAATATTATGCCTTCGTCTGAGGTCGGCGGATATAAATGGGACTACGCCGACGCTCTTGTGGAATTCGCCGAAGAAAACGGGAAAAGGATCCGAGGGCATGTTCTTATCTGGCACGCTCAAACGCCGTCATGGTTTTTTCCGTCTTCGGGAACCGGAGAGGAGAGGAAAGCAAAACTATACGCAAATATGGAAAAACATATAAAAACTGTATTTGAACATTTCGGCGGTAAAATTGATACATGGGATGTATGCAATGAAGTCGTAGATCAAAACAGCACTTCAGGAGGCGGAGCGCGGGCAGATTCCAATTATACAAAAATTATGGAAGATTCAGGGTTAACCGGAATTGACCGTTATGAATATGTAGTTAAAGCTTTTCAGTGGGCGCGTCAGTACGCTGACGCTAACGGCGGTGAAAATGTTAAACTTTATTTAACTGACTTTGGAATTGAAAGAAGATTCCCAGGTCAGAGCGTAAGCAAAATAGACATGTTTGAGCAACTGGTTGATTATTTAATTGAAAAAGAAGCGCCCATAGACGGTGTCGGTTTCCAGGGGCATTTCAGGCTTTACGATCACCCGGTAGATCAAATCAGCGATAGTATTGACAAGTTTTCCGCTAAAACAAGAAACGGCAAAAATTTAATGGTTCAGGTTTGCGAGCTTGATTTCTCGATTTACAGTAACGCGAAAAACGAAGGCGATAAAACAAGCATATCGGGCAGTACTCTTGTACAGCGTCTGTCTGATCTCGCCGAGAATTACCGCGCTTATTTTAATATGTTTGAGGAGAAATTCAACGCCGGTAAATTGGACATGGTAGTTATATGGGGTATATCGGATAGAAACAGTTGGCTTAACAATCATCCGGTGAAAGGAAGAACGGATTATCCGTTGCTTTTTGACAGAAACTATAAACCCAAAAAAGCGTTTATCTCTCTTACAGAGGGACGCTGACAACATTCATCATTGATTGCCATAAATTATCAAGTTCAGGGGGATCGGCGGTTATGCTTATCCTCTCGTCTTTTTTTAGAGGGTCGGGGAAAGAAAGAGAGCGGGCGTGAAGACGGATGCCGCCTCCTTTCTCGCTCCGTTTCGCCCCGTACTTTAGATCGCCTTTTATATACAAACCTTCTTTCGCCAACTGCGCCCGTATCTGATGATGCCTTCCCGAAAGAAGCTCTATTTCCAGAAAAAGATAATTATCCCCTTCGCCTGTTTTTCTCAAACGCAAAGACGCTTTTTTGCGTCCGGGAGCTTGTTCGCCGTACGCGAACGATTTGTTCTTTTGCGTGTTTGTTTCTATCCAGTGGACAATCTCCTCGCCGGAAAATATGTCTTCGTTTATCGCGCGGGAAGGTTTTTCCGCGATTGCCCAGTAAATTTTTTTGACGGCAGTTTCGCTCTTGCCGGCGAAGGCTTTACCTGAAAATAAATCGTTCAAAAAGACAAGCGCGTCTTTAGTAAGCGCGAATAAAGCACAGCCTGTAACAGGGACATCAAGGCGTTGGACGGCTTCGATAAGCTCGGTATTTACGGGAAGCAGGGAAGATAACGCTTTCGGCAGATCAACCATGTTTTCCGATGCGCCTTCGACAGCTTCTCCCTTTATTTTATTTATGACAACACAGGCCGTACTTTGATAAAGCAGGCGCTGTTGAAGAGTTTTTACGTCTTCCATTTACATTAGTCCCATTATTATTTTCTCATAAATTATTCGCGTTGCGGCTTCGCGCGCTCTTTCCCTTGAAAGCCGTCCGTCATTGAGAGCGGACATAACAGCGTCGCGCGTGCGCTTTAAATCTTTGGGCCAGACAAGAACCATGTCCGCGCCTGCCGCAATTGATAAAACCGCCGCTTCTTCGGGTTTTTGCCCGCCGGCGGCCGCCATGATAAAATCATCGGCAATCAATATGCCCTTAAAACCTATATCGCCCCTAAGCCAGTCTTCCATGACAACTTTTGACAGGCTCGCTATTTTATTATCAAAAGCGGGAACCGCCGTATGCGCTACCATTATCGCGCTCGCGCAGCCGTTATCAACAAGCGACCTAAAGGGAAAAACAATTTTTTCAATTTCAGCCTTGTCCCCGTTTATGACGGAAGCGGAGTAGTGGGGATCGGTTCCGGCGCTGCCGGGAAAATGCTTTATTACGCACAGGATGCCCGCCTGTCCCATTCCCCGGATAAAAGCGGCGGCGGCATCGGAAGTAAAAAGCGGGTCGGGCCCGTAGGAGCGTTTGCTTAAAAACACCCGGTTTGAGTCATTCAAGGATTCAGCCACAGGCGCGAAATTCATGTGGATACCCAAGCTGAGCAATTCAATGCCCGCCCACAAACTGTCATTTTCGATTTCACGAAGGGCCGCCTGCCTTCCCTTCGCGAGCATAAGATCCCAATAAGAGGAAGCGTTCGGCAAGTCGGCCGTGCCCTGCCTGAAACGGTTTACGGTTCCTCCCTCATGATCTACAGCTATAAACGGCGGGACGCCCGACTCGCCCTTTACAAGCTCTGATGTTTGCTCAAGCAAAGAACGGATTGAGTCGTTGTCCGAGTCAAGATTGTACTTAAAAAGCATAATCCCGCCCGGAGGCGTTTCTTTTAACAAGGTTATTATATGCGGCGCCAATTTGCCCTTGCCCTCGATGCCGCTGATAAATAATTGCGAGGCAAGCAGGCGATCTTCAAGAGAAGCTGCAACAACGCTCGCGCGAAGCCTGTTAGCGTCAATTTTATCGATACCATCCCCATTTTTATCGCCGTTAACCTCATTATTGTTATGGTTAACATACTCGCGCTTTATACAGGACGGCAGAAGAAGAAGGCAGATAATCGAAATATAAAAGAAACGCATATTAACCTTGAATAAAAAACCGGGCGGCTGTCAGGTAGACCCAGGGTATAAACATGGCGGGAATAAGGTTCGCTACCTTAATCTCTTTTACGGAAAGGAAGTTAAAACCGATAGCCGTAATAACAAGGCTTCCCACCGCGGACATTTCGCGGATAACCTCGGGATCAAGAAAGTCGCGGATAAAGGACGAGGCAAGAGCGATTCCCCCCTGATAAAGCAGAAGCGGTATCGCCGAGAACGCAGCGCCTATCCCGAACGCCGCCCCGAATACAAGCGACATGGAGCCGTCCATAACGGATTTTGTCAGAAGTATCTGATGGTTCCCGGCAAGCCCGCTTTGCATCGATCCGATTATCGCCATTGAGCCCGTGCAGAAAAGGATAGTGGCGGAAACAAACCCCTTGGCGAAATCCTGTTTAGCGCCTTCTTTGTTTTTAACAAGCTTGCTTTCCGCCCACTTGCCCAATTTGTTCATCCATTTGTCGATGTCGATTAGTTCGCCGATTATCCCTCCGAATACCATGCTCATTATTAACAGGAGTATCTTTTCATTCTCAAACGCGCCCTTAATACCCAGGAAGATGATGGAAAGCCCGATGGCCTTTTTGATAATATCCTCGATACGCTCGGGAATCCCCTTTACAAGAAATGTTCCGATTAGCGAAAAGACAACAACAGCGGCGGCGTTTACGATAGGACCTAACATGATCTACCTTTCCGACTTCTTCTCAAAATGCGAAAACTCAAGGCTGAAACTTGCGCGCCCCTGGGAGACACTGCGAAGGCTTGTCATAAAGCCGAACATTTTTTCCATCGGCGCCTGCGCCTTTACCTCGTCTATGTCCGATTTCGCGTTCATGTTAAGGATTTGTCCGCCGCGCTGGGTTACAAGGCTCATAACCTCTCCCACAAATTCATGGGGAGTGTTAAGGTTGACGGCCATTATCGGCTCAAGAAGGATGGGAGAGGCGTTTCGGCAGGCTTCGTCAAAGGCCATGCTGGCGCAAGCTTCAAAGGCGAAGGGAGTGCCTGTCTGTTCCGAATAATGAACGCCTATAACCGTCGCCGTAATATCAATGCAGGGATACCCCATGACAATGCCCGAAGAAAATGCGCCTTTTACTCCGTTTTCGATAGCGTCAAGAATTTCCTGCGGGACTTCGTTCTTTCCCTGTTTTGAAGCGAAAACATATTTGTTGCCCGTTCCCCGAGCCGCGGGTTCAACGCGCAATGTAACGCCCGCGGTATTTTCCTTCCCCGCGATAACTTTTGAAAAACTTTCGGTATGATCGATGGTTTTACTTATCGACTCGCGGTATGTAACCTGCGGGTTTCCCACCTTGGCGCCGAGTTTGTATTCTTTCAATATACGGGTTACAAGCACGTCAAGGTGAAGCTCGCCCATTCCGGAAATTATTAGCTGTCCTGTTTCCTCGTTTTCCCTGATGGTAAAAGTCGGGTCTTCTTTGGAAAGGATCGCCAGAATATCCTTTAGT